>ENA-OQRB01000060-OQRB01000060.1-human-gut-metagenome-genome-assembly--contig:-NODE-60-length-76008-cov-18.674983_pt1 | contig 76008 bp, 81 predicted proteins | sample MGYA00243235_ERZ505100 | MGnify/ENA primary metagenome ERZ505100 (study PRJEB26097, sample SAMN02712145) | human gut metagenome | biome: Gut microbiome | host: Homo sapiens | place: Denmark: Copenhagen...
CCGGGGCTTTTTGATTAATTGTTTAACTCGTCCCATTTTAACGGGACACTAATGAATTCAATTAAAGATTTGTTTGTATAAAGACAGTATCTTCTTTCCATACACTTCTTCTGAATAATTACTTAGAACATGCTTCTGTGCAGCATCAGCAATGTCCTTTGCCTTACCAACATTAGATACTACTTCCATCATACGTTGAGAACATTGCTCTATTGTATCAAATGGAAAACCATATTTTCCCTCTGCAAGAAGAGTCTTTGTTCCTGCCGTATCTCTTCCAATAACTGGACAACCATAAAACATTGCTTCTATTGTGACACGTCCTAATCCTTCGTTGCTAGAGCACATGAGGAATGCAATAGAATTTTTGAAATATGGTTTGGGATCAGCTTGATACCCAAGGAAATCAATCTTATCATTAATAGATGGATCTATTGCCATTAACTTAGACTTATATTCTTCGTCACAGTTTCCACAAAATTTCAATCTATATTCATTTTGATTAGCTTGTAAAGAATGACTGAATTCTGAGAATGCTTTAACAGCTAAATCCGCTCCTTTTGCCGAACATACATGACCACAGAATAAAAAGTATTTCTTTTTAGGCCATTCAGAAGTCGCATCAGTTTTACACCTTACCGCATCACCCAGCACAATACTATTGGGAAGTTTATCCAAACCGTAGTGTTTAGCAATATAAGGAGTTATTGATATTGATAAATCACTTTTCTTAATCAGTCTTTTCAAACGATCCCAACCCAGAAATGGCTTAAGCCCAAAATCCAAATTTTGAAACTCTCGAATGTGCCATACATGTTTGGCATGAAGCACTTTTGATAAGTAAAACCCAAAATCAATTACGCTCGAATTACTATGGACTATTTGAATCTTCTTATCACGGAAGTAAAAATACGCCTTAAAAAGACTATAAATATTAAAAAGAAAATATACAATTAGCTTTGGTAAGAATATGATAATATTTCTTACCTTACTTTTTGTAGAAATAGTGTCTTTTTTAAAAGGCAACGAAATGCATTTATAACCTTTATCTGAGAAAAAATGATATGCTTTTCCCCGATTAGGTGTTATAATAAAGATATTGCATTCTTTTTCTACAGAATGAATAAGATTGTTCAATGACAAGCTTGAACCAAGTAGAGTGTCGTCACTCGTCTCATGCGAAATAAATACTACATTAATCATCTACCATCTAATAAATTTATAGATTTTAGGATAAAAATAAGTCAAAAAGAACTTAACTTTATATGTAAACTTCATCTTACAGCCCAAAGATCTTAACGAAATTTTTCTAACCAATTTGGCATTCTTCTTTTTGCATAGATCAAGTCCCTCGTATCTTTGAATCTTAAGGTATGAGATGAGAGAGCGTAACAACATCCATTGAGATGCGCACATAGCTTTATATTGGTCGCTATTTTTAGCAAGCGAAGCCGTAAGGCTTTCATGAGAAGATAGTATAGAGAAAAGATCCGAAAATCTTTTGGGATTAACAGTCGATGTAATACTCCCTTTACTGCGAATAAGATAGCAATAAACATCTTCTGGTATATAGGCTACATTTTCAGCATCGATAAGCATACGCGGGGCATAGTCCATATCCTCATGAAGCAAGCCTGGGATATAATACAATTGCTTTCTAAGTATAAAATCCCGTGAGATAATAAAAATCTGCATCGGACCTCGTTCGAAATTAGGTGTTAGAATCCACCTTGCGCCACTTTTGATGGTCACATCGCTAACAGGTTGACGAGGATGGAACGATGGAATTGTGTGTCCATCTTCGTCAAATGCTTTAATTCCTATTACGAGGACTTCGCACTTGCTGTACATCTTTATCCAATTACATACGTCCTTTATTTTGTCAGAGGCAATCCAGTCATCACTATCTACGCACCACACATACTTCCCGTGTGATGCGGCTATACCATTATTTCTTGCAACACTCAGACCTTGATTTTCTTGTGCAACAATAACTGTTCTGTTATTCACAAACTTTTGAGCAATATCCATACTCTTGTCTGGAGTACCATCATTTACAAGAACCACTTCCACGGGCAAATTCTCAATTTGCCCATATATACTACTCAAACATTTTTCAATGTAGGGTTCTACCTTATATATAGGTATGACTATTGATAATAATATATTCATTTTAAATATTGTTCTAATACTTCTTTCTATTCCAACAAAACTTCTATGGTTACTTTTCTGACAAAATCTGAAGACTTGCTATTTCCATCTTTTAAGACTATCATACCAATATTTTATCAATATTGGTATACCAACACCCATAAACGCATGTAAAATCCAAAGCATAGGGATGTAATTGGGGAAAAATTGTTCATTCATATGCACGGAAGGGAAATGAAAAACATAAACTAATAGTATGTTAGTCAATCGAATGAATGGTGTATGAAGAGCTAAAACAATCATAGTATTGTCGCCAATGTAGGTCATTATCTTCTCTAATGTTTCACATTTTTTCATATTTTCCGCTAAAGCCATACACATTAATGTACCTATCACCCCATAGAACAAATAAGAGATAACAAGATCAGGTTTATCACAATGCAGAAAATTAGAGCTTCCAAAGGTAATACTGCCCACAAAAGTAGCTATCGCAGTCAATATTATAGTACCCAAGTTATATTTGACATTTTTCTCTATTATATTACGGTAATAATAACCTATAATATAAAAAGTACCTCCATAGAATGCTCCAAAAATAGTCTTTTGCATTGAGTTAAAAGGATGAAAGGACAGCCAAACAGACACTGAAATTGTTATCACTAAGACTGACCAAATTTTAATACGAAGTTTATTTGCAGCTACAGTAAGCAGACAAACAAGTAAAGACCCATGAAACAAAGTTTTTATGAACCAAAAACCAGGTTGAGCTTCTCCATAATGACTATCTGTCAACACAATCATTCGTATTATTTTCTTAGCTAGATCCACCCCCCCAGAATAGCCAGGAGCTTCATATCCCCAACCAACCAATAAAGGAGATATTAGTAAAATAGGGAGTCCCCAATACAAGTAAGGGACACATAACCCTTTAAACCTTTTAATAAAAAAAGTTTCATACCTGATATCCCACTGACTTCTGTTTTAAAGAAATAGCCTGAAAGAATAAAGAACAATGGCATATGAAACATACAAAAATAAATCCTAAATTTCTCCGGACAACTGCAATGCCCAATAACCATCAAAATAATAGCCATAGCCTTGGCTATTGATATTGTTTTATTTCTTTTAATCATCAGTAATGTTATATTTTATTATGGTAACATTAGTGTCCCGATTTTAACGGGACACTAATGATGGTAACTCACTCTCGTGGTGTATATTACTCTCGCGAGAGTGTCAATGATGTTTATACAACTCTTTGTAATATCACCAACATCTTACACTTTATTAATAGACCCTACTTTTTCTGATTTAAGAAATGTCTCCAATGAAACTGATCGTAATATTTTCTTCCCCAACTATTTATATACGTCATAACATTGCCCAATTCAGAACATTCTTCAAATCCTTTAATCAGAAAAGAACTCTTAATATTAGAATAGTCTTTATGAACTAAAGCTATCTTATGAGAATAGGGCAACTCATCAAATGCCTTCAAATCGCTTTCGGTACATCCGTCGCGTTCTACCAAAACTATGCGCACATTGTCCCAATGAATACGACGACAACGCCTTTTCCAAGCATCTACAGCTTCATCAAAAGAATTATAGTGCAAGAAGTGCAAGCGTATTACCCCCCCCAACAGGCCAATGGGATATGGGGAATCACCAGTTATGTCCTCAATCTCTTTGTTTACATAACACTTCAAGTCTGTCAAAAACTTGATATAATCAGGAAAAGGTATGAACAAATTAATTGTAGGTGTATCAAATCTCATACTGAAATCATGAAGAACACATCCAGCAAGACAATTGTTTGAAATCAGTGTGAAAGATTTGTTTTTTAACCTTTGTCTTGAAAAAGCAAAATATATTTTGCGTAACTTTGTTTTCAATGTCATATTTTTATGGAATTTATTTTTTTATTAGCAAAAATATCATTAACACGAATCATTATATATAGGTAAATAAAAGTGTTGGTGAAGTTATATTGCGGCACTGATGTCATTGAGAAAAATACAAACATAGCAAGAACATAAAAACAGTAATTAAACTTTCCTTGCTTGATACAATAAACTAAAGACTGTATAAAAAACGCCAATGTAGCAAAACACCCCAAAACACCTTGATCTACTGCTATAGGAATCCACAAAGATTCTGCTCCAAAAAGCTCGGGTACGTAAAATGCATCAGAGAAAGTATATCCAAGGCCATTACCTAACCAGAAATGATTAATCAAGCCACTTAAAGCTATCTTAAACTGAACTTCTCGCATATCATAACTACTACCACCAACACTATTCGTATCCGAAAAAGATTGGAATATCGTATCAAAATAACTTTGAAAAACAGCCAATAGAATAAATGCCAAAATTACACCCAATAATTTCTGAGGAGTAAATTGCTTTATCAGCATAGCCATCGCTATTACAATTGCTAAGATTCCACTTCTTGACCCAGTGAAAAATGTCATAATAACTAGTGCTATAATCAAAGCCTTCATCTTTGAATTTTGCATTATTCTATCACTACATACCACTAACATAGCAAACAATGAGATACAAATGCCAGCTAAAGTTGTATGCATCAAAAGCAAAGACTGTGTACGTTTTACTCCAAAACGAATTTCTGTAATAAGAAATGGATCCTTATATGCTCCAATACTATCCATCAAACTCACAAATGGGTTAGATCTAGTAAATGCTTCAAAAAAGCCATATCCACACAATAAAATGGCAAAAACAATGGAACTCTTAATAAATATATGAATACTATACTTGGGATTATTTTCAAATAAACACCATAACATAAATATATTCAAAAGTTGCACACATATTCGAGTTACATAATCATTGTAATGAGGATTGCCTGTAAGGAAATTACTACATGTAAGTGATATAAATAACAAAACGAAACTCAACATCAAAGGAAATTTGGTCACAATGACATTTTGCGTCATTTTTTTATAATTGATAAGGAATAGCACAAAAGCTACCATGGATACAGCAGGGAATACAGATGCAGTGGGTGAAAAGAAACAACTTATCCACACTGCAAACGCCATAAATACGATAAAGAACTTCTTGAAATTCACAAGAAGTAAAATACCCCAGAATACTGTAAGTAAATTTAATACCATAATAATTGACAATTATAATTTGCAGACATGCCATCGAGCCAAAAGGTATTTTACCTTTCGTTTCAAGCTAATAGGCAGCATTAATATTGAACATATAGAATAATTAAAAATATATTTATCGACATTGCAGGTATTATTCCCATAAAAGAAAACCACCATAATTATCAATGCAAGCTTATCTTTGAATTCAAGATAATAATCTGCTACATGCATAGCCAGCTTTTCTTGCTTGGAAAGAATATCGCTTGATTGCATAGCAGATGTCGGAACAAAAGAATAGTAATATCCACCTCCTTTTGACGATAGTTTAAAGCTACTAACATTACGATAGAGCCTCAAGAAAAACATTAGATCTTCACCGACTTTTAAATTTTCCGGAAATCTTATTGTTCCTATCACTTTTCTCTTATAGAATCTGCCCCAACATTCGAAATAGTAATTGCGATATATGAATTTTCGAAAAGATTCGGTAGTCTTGCATATTATATCATGAGAATATGTTTTCATAAAACTGCCATTGTTCCTAGGTATCTGTATGAGATCATAATTCCCTGACAAAAGCCGTTCCGTAATCGTTCCTGGAAGAAGATAATCATCTGCATCAACAAATGTTATATACTCGCCTTTAGATTTTTCTAAGCCTAAATTTCGGGCAGAACTTACGCCACCATTTACTTTATGGAATACCTTTACCCGTTTATCCTTATCTGCATATTCATCACAGATTTTGCCAGATCCATCCTTACTACCATCATCAATTAACAGAAGTTCCAGGTCATTGAATCTTTGCACAAGAATGCTATCAATGCAACGAGATAAATATTTCTCGGCATTATAGACAGGTACAATTACAGAAATAACAACATTACTCATAGCCAGCAATTAAATGTCCATAAAATGTCAACTTACCATCTTTGAGTTTCTCTTTCTTTCCCTTCCACGACAATTTGCAAAACAAAGCATTTTTGGCTATATTTGTCATTTTATTATCATCATATACTTCATTCAAGCAATGATGAAGTTCATATAGATCCTTAACATACAAAGCATCTGTTTCAACAAATTCTCTAAACTGGCATGAACTATCATAAAAGACGCGCAAACCATAATCGATGAAAAAGAAATCTATCATTGTTTCATTTTTCTCCCAATATGTAAGAAATAACATTCTCATAAAATCAAAAACAATACTATTGCCTCCAATAGCGAAACTACTCCATTTACACTTGGATACATAATGAAAATCCTCTTCTGTACTTAAAGAAAAGAAATCTCTATTTATTAAACTATCAGGTATATCTTGATTTACAAATATTGTTGAGTCTAACCATATTCCACCATATTTAGCAATACAAGACATTCTAATAATATCGCTTAAGTGTGTTAAGCTAATAATACCTCTTTGAACCTTAGATAGAATATTTTCTGGAATATCAACATAATCAGAAAAGTTACTCTCTGTTAATAGGACTATATCTACATTATCACTTACATGTTTTTTTACCGAATTATAACAAGCTTTTACAATTGGCGGCATTCCTTCTTCACCCTGCCACCACATGATCCAAACAATAGGCTTACCAGCTTTCTTAACTACCCCTTGCTTATTGGCATAGTCTTTTATTATATCCTTATATTTGTCCTTCAAATAGTTTAATTTAACTCTTTGGATAAATCTCTGCCTTTTGTACTGATTTCGAATCAACACACTTATTATTTCTGTTTTAAAGGCTACAACAGAATTACTACACCTCCTCATAGAAGAAAATGTAGAAATATATTTCTTCATTTTATTAATCATTCCTTATCTAAATTTATAAGACCTATAACTGAAAAATTCTAATTTGAACTACCTTTTAAGACTACTTTTTCTATGTTCTTCTGAAGTATTATCCTAACTTTATCAATAGCAACACACAACGCAAACACTACGATTGTAAAAGCAACTATAAAAAGAATACCTTGGATAGAATTATGACAATATCTAAAATAAAGTTGATGAAAGTTCTTTGTCAAAAAATGTCTAACCATTGGATAATCGGTGATTAAATAAACACTCACCGCAGATGACGAGAAGAAGTATATTAACGGTGATAACTTCAATGATATCTGTTTAAAAAGCAAGAATACATTAACTGCTAAAGCTATCGTCAATGGTGCACAATATTCACCGGCATCGAAATTTAAATTCAAGACATAAAAAAATTTTCCTACAACAATTCGTAATAAAATCAAAATTATTAATAAAATAAAAAGTGTCTTTTGCCCCCCCCCCGAACTATGAAATTATCGTATGCAGCAAATACTCTCAAGAAAGCGCCTATACTATAAATAGTAATCATATTCATTAAGTCAAATCCCATCAAATATACAATCTTTAGATGATGGTAATGACCAAAATAAACATTGAAGAGTAAAACTATTATTATCCAAGCACTCCACTCTTTTTTCTCAAATGTAGAAAACATCCTTTCCAAAAAAGGAGCAACTAACACTAATAGGAAATACACTTTCATGAACCACCAAGGACTATGACTGATTGGGAATATCAACTCATTAATATCGCAATATCCATACTCCAAATAATTAAAGAGATTGAATGCCCATAGATAAATGATACACAAAATCAGATTTTTGACAATTGCTCTTTTATTATTACGTATGCCAAAATAGCCAGTAATAAGAATAAATAAATCAACATGAAAACTGATGAAATTTGCAAAAAAATTCATAGCCTTGACAACTAAAGGATGGAATTCTTCTTCTCCAACCATATAGTGTACTTTAATATGCCAAACTAAAATTAATAGCATAGCAAAGATACGCATTATTTCAAAGCAAGCTTGACGCGTATTAGGATGTATAGTTGACATCATTATTAATTATTTAAGTGATTTTTCAAGAAACCCTAAGGATTCGGTACGTTTTTTAGACATAATACCATTTATCGTTTTCCAATTAATTTCATCATTGATATTGGCAGTAATCTCGCCAAAACTTCCTATCAAACGATTATCCAAACCAAAGGAAGATAACAGGGATTCAAATCGACTCATTCCCCTCTCCTTATTTCCATACACAAAGAAAGGCTTATTGAAAATCAACGAGAAAGCACAAGCATGAAAAGAATCTGTAAATACAAATTTAGCATCACAAAATCCTCTAAGCCAAGCCTCAACGGGTGGCTGAATACGATTTTTTATGTTGTATGATTTATCATCACACTTAGAGTTTACGTAAAAAGGAGTTAAACCATATTGCTTTGCAATGAAATCAACAATCTGTTGCTTTTCGGCTGTCATATCAAGAATATAAACCAAGAAATCTCCTTTACTTTTTGCCACAGTTGCTAAACCGAGTCTATTAACATAATCTTCTGATGTCAATAATAACGTTGGATCTAATACATGTTGCACATCCTCTCTATGAAAATATGTTTTACATAAAGCTATACCAGATCTTTCACGGACACTAACAGCATCAAAACCTTGCAACAAATTAGCACAATCACTAGTTTCTACAGCATCGTATTCCCATTCATCCGTTCCAAAAGACGCAGCATATGCAACCCTCTTCACATTCCACCCTTTTGTAAAATCCAAATACGCATTTATAATAGGACGATAGTGTTGAACTCTCCATATCTGATCGCTTCCGACAACGAAACCATCAAAATCCCCATTTGATATTGCATATAAATCTCTTTGGATTTTGCGATGAATGTATTTATTAACAAATTGGATTGTATATTGATGCTCCTTCAACATCTCACCATATTGAAAAAAAATCCAATGCCACCTCTGATTCGAATGCCCCAATAGTTTTTTAAAAGATTCCTTTATTGTTCGCTTTAAATAGTTAATAAATGGTACTTTTGGAGGCCATCCTTTATCAATCATCATAGTTTTGTGCCCCATTTTTTCAAGCACTGTCTGCAAAGCATAAGCCTGCAATATCCCTCCATAATTAGTATGGAGAGGTAATGTTAATATTCCTATTCTCATAAATTCTATTTCACTTTAAATATTACTTCGCTCCATAGCATCAATCTTTTTTATCAATTCAACCAAAGAACTTACCGCATATTTATCAATTAACGTTAATGTTTCAACAACTTCAGACAGCCTTCTACCAATTTCTTTAAGAACAGGCATATCTAGTCATCAACAGGTTTTATCAAGAAGACAAAAAACATAAGGTTGGGGTAAATGGATGGACCGTTGAAGACCATCTTGCCTATCGGCAGTCATACGCACCGGACATTTTGCAGGATTTATTGGAGAAACTGGAGGAAATATCTTCCAGGAAGGATTTACTGCCCAAATCTACCTTGGCGCAGGCGGTCGGCTATGCCCTTAATGAATATAATGCCATTTGTGACATCTTCAAAAGAGGTGATACGGCTCTCGATAACAACTACATTGAGAGAATCCAGAGGTACATATCACTATCAAGAAGAAACTCTATGTTCTTTGGCTCGCACGAAGGAGCAAGACGGGGAGCTATCCTATATTCTATAGCTATTTCATGCAAGTTGAATGGCATCAATCTGTTTGAATACATTAGCGATGTCATAGAAAAGACCATTGAATGGCAACCGAATACCCCACTGGAGAAATATAGAGACTTACTTCCTGACCGATGGAAAAAGCAGTAGCAGCATTTGTTTAATCAGCTGTTACTGCTTTTTTTGAATTATGCAAGGTATAAACGCGGAGCCGCTTACCTATCTTCTCTCTATCCTGTATATAATAGGAGAAATAAGGATAACTACTCTCGCTCTTGATAATTCGGACTTCATTCCCATCATCATCACTAGTCATGATATAACTGAAAATCAGTTTACTCAAATTATCCTCACCCTTCTCTCTGAATATATCAGAGATGACAGAGAATAATATCGTTATCGTGGTGATGCGTTGTTGCCCATCCACTACTTGTATTTCCTTATCGCTTTTCTCATCGAAGTTGCCGATGAAAAGCATCGTGCCTAAAAAGTAAGAGGTGGTTTCCAGTTTGCCATCCTTACATTTCAGGCATTTGATAATGTCATCAAGAAACTCTTCACAATTCTTCTTTTCCCAAGAGTAATCTCTTTGGAAACGAGGTATCATGAATTGCCTCCCTGACTTTAAAAGTGCCTTAATAGTTTTGTCTGCAGGTTTTATATTCATGGTTCTCAATTTAATTTTGTTACTCGTTTGAAATTCTGATAGTTAGGGAAGTTTATTTACCTAAAGCTGTTTTGATAACATCAACTCCTTTATCACCTAAAACTTGCGTTACAACCCCTTTTACAAGGCGTTTCGTTTTATTCTTTACCCTTGAAGACAATGAAATCTTCAAGCAGATATCAACTGCATCTTTTATAGTCTTTCCTTGATAAAGCAAAGCAAAGAACAAGGCACGTTTGGGATGTGCATGAGTATGTTCATTGAATCCGCCATTACACAGATGAGCCTTATCTAGGTCCGATTTACGAACCGTCATATTTAGCCTATCAAAGTATTCCTTGCCTTTTGAGGTATTAACAAGAACCAAACCAACACCCTTGTCATCATCAAAGTCCTGGTCTGTAACTCTTGCCGCCCAATAATCACCTATGGTTAAATCACTATGATTTACTCCATTCTTACATTTGCATTCATAACATGAAGGGCGCAAATATATGTCAGAAAGAAATCCTCGCATAAAAGGATTATCGTAATGTATATCGGACGACAAAACGGTATTTTGGTCCACCTTAGAGGCGGACTTTTGACGGACGACAAAACGGTATTTTTTCCAACCACTCTCAGTTTTATCTCTAAACTTAATGTCCCCTATGGGGGACGTTGCGTTTAGAGATGAAAGCAAAACGGAATTTTTTCCAGCAGTCGCCTGAAGGCGACTTTGTTTTTTGGCATCGTAGCCTCCATAAGTTTCAGCCAAATATCTTCGCCAAACACCAGGGCTTGGAACTCCATGACAAAGGAAATCAACAGCCAATAAATTTGGATATTCTTTATTTCGCAAGAATGTCCGAAGTCCTGCTATCTGACAAGGACTTCCCACAAACATAACCTCACGTCCTTGCTTTAAGAATCGTTCTGCATCCCTATAAGCCGTTTCTATTCTGCTCTGAAGATATTTGCTACCCATCATCGGATAAATATCTTCAATCTTCTCGGCATAGACATTATGTACTTCCCAGCTTTCATCATAGACTGCGCCAAAAACGACACCGCCTTTATTGATAACCTTTCTTGCTAAAGGAAGAAAAACACCACCAGAAGAGCTGTTCATTCGCTCCTCCTCATCAGGATTCTTCACAGCAAGCACTTCCTGTACTGGCAGTTTATCTGCTTGATTCAAGATTGGACATACTTTCTCGCACAATCCACATTTAATGCAAGTCTCTTCATTCACCTTGGGATACAAGAAGCCCTCAGTATCCTCTTCTAATCTGATACTTTGTTTGGGACATCGCTGTACACAAGCTGAACATCCACAACAATTTTTCTTATCTGTTATACGTATCATCACTTTGAGAATTTATGTAGCATACCAAGAGCCTTAGCCTTAACAAATACTCGCTCATTGCTTGACAAACCCAACGTATATGCTGTTAATGAAACAGAAAGGACACATATTATTCCAACTATAAAAAATCTCATCACCGTATCTTCCATATTAAAATAGATTAAAGCTGGAAGGATTACCGAAACTGTGATTACCAAGAGTACTGGTGAATAGATGTATCTAATATAATCTATGATTCTAATTCCTATTAAAGGACGAAGCAGGAACATTCGTATTATCTGCGTCAAAGACTCCATCATAAAGTGTACTATGAATACAGAATATGCTGGAAGTCCCAACCGAAGGCATACGTACGAAACTGGTAATATCAACAATAATATAGTTCCACAAATTGCCTGATACTTACGCACTTTGCCTGTAGCCTGATTTGCTATAATCAGAGGATTAGACAAGGTATAAATCAAAGACGTACATATCATAATGCGCAAGAATACAATCGTATTATCTGGCACCGTATTCAACCATACTGTCAAGATAAAATTAGTTTCAAAGAGGACTGGCAGAGATAGGAAGAAGAGGAGATAGAACGAGAATCTTGCACTTCGATACATCAACTTATGCATTTCCTGTAATTCACCTTGTGCATATGTTTTGGTGATTTGAGGATTAAGTGCCATTTGGAAGTTGCCGACAAACTGCTGAACGGCATTTTGTACCTGAACCGCAATACCGCGGGCAGCATTAACAACAGGTCCGAAGAAGACATTCAACAGCATGTTCAAACCTTGTCCGAAGAGCACAGCCGCCAAATTACCAAACATACTCCAACCGGCAAAACCAGTCATTTCCTTAAATAATGCTTTATCCCATACGTGCTTGTATTTGGTTTCTTCAAAATGCTTGTTACAATAATAGCTATAGCAAAATCGAATCAATATCTGTATCGCCAAGAGCAGGAAAGCATACAAGACTAACTTATCAAATGAGAACACTAACAGCATATAGACAATAGCCAACTTTAATACCACCTCCAAAATGGAGATATAAGCAAAAGCCGACATTTTCTCATGAGCGACAATATCCGCATTATAGGGTACACTTATAATCATAACGACAGCAGCTATTATAGAACACTGCAACACCCAGAAGGCTGCGTCCATTCTGTCAGCAGGAATCTGCATCTTATTATATAAGAACCACAAGCCGATGGTTTCTCCCAATAACACGATTACACCTGCTATCAGCGTATGAATCTGAAGTGTAGTACTAAATACAGTCTGCAATCTATTCTTATCTCCTTTACCCAAGGCAAAAGTGATGTATCGCTGCGTTGCAGATGACATGGATCCATTAATGAATCCGAACATAGCAACAATTCCTCCAACCACATTATATATACCATAATCCTCTACTCCCAATGTATTCAAGACAACTCTGCTCGTAAACAGAGACACCGCCATCATAAAGAGCATACGGAAGTAAAGAAGAAGCGTATTCTTCGCTATTCGTTTATTATTAGCTGATGTTTGATTTGACATTTACTATTTCTTTTCTATTGATTTTAAAAACTCGTTTCTATCATTCTCCCAAATAGTATCATCCTCAACCTCTGGCAAATGAAAGAATTCTATCAAATGATCCTTTAGTTGATTTAGCTTGCCATTTACTCGCTTTGAATCATCCAGTACAACTGCCATCTTTCTTGGATTAACTGCTCCCTTTATCTCTGGTACAGTAAAGCCAGGGCAAACAATGGTTGAATACTTTGCTTTTAGCACCCACGTTGCTCCCATCTCATTCAAGCAGGCCACACTATCATAATAGTTCTTCGACAACAAGAGGATTACGTAAATATCATACTCCATGAACTTTGTAGCAAGAGCATCATAAATATCTTCACCCTCTGGAATATCGTATCCAGGGACAGAACTACAAAATAGGTTCTTCTTATTGAATCCTAATGTTCGCAACATAGCCACTAGAGAAGAAGCTATTGCTTCATCAGCTGAAGAATGACTTATAAAGAGCATTGGCTTCTTTACTTGCAGCTTTTCTTCTTTCTTCTCATTCTTTTCTTGCTGTCTTAAGATTTCTGATCCTTCTTGAATAAGCTGTCTGGTAACATTGGACAAATCTTCATCACACAATATGTTTTCCTTAGTATATGGAATAAACATTTGGTTTGCATGATTCGCTTCATCAACTGTTTGTTTTATCTACTTCTCTGTTTCATATATTTCTACTTTCCGGATATTTTGATCTTCAATTTTTGCGCCTGCAAAAATGAACAAATCTCCTTTTAAGTATGGTAAAATTACATTTACCAAAACTTGATTGCTTGACAGGAAATCGTACTCATACAGTGTTCTTATTCCCTTAAGTTTTTCATCAAAACAAACTATTCTTATCTGATACATATTCTCTTCTTAAATATTCATTCCAATTTCTTATAACCAATCTCTTTTCCATTGCGTCTAGACAAGCGCTCAGCTAATTGCTTCATATAGTTTTCATCCGCATGATTACAATCAATCAACTGAGATAACTGCAAACCTGCATCTGTCAACGCAAAGCCTTCTAAATACAACTCTTTTACATCATTATTTTTAGAAACCAGCTTAAAACCCGGTAATATTACTTGGTCCAAACCAGTATATGTATATAATCCATCACTAGAATTTACGATTCCACAATCCATCAATGTCTGCAAATCATTATATTGGAAGAACTCATTATTCTGAAAAATAAATTCAGGAACAGTCTCTTTTGCAATTAATAATGGAACTAGTTCCACAAAATGCTTAGCTTCTTCTGACTCCATATTCTTCAATATGGATAAAGTTCTTTTATAAAACTTACCATGATGAGTTATTTCACCTGCAAGAATCTTTCCCCATAACACCTGTATTTCTTCATCAGAAGAGCCTTTTGCAGAATCATAGAATGCTGTTGCCCAATCTGGGTCTAAATCTTTACACTCTTCCCCTGGCAACTTTTTAAGTTCATTGATAGCAAAAGAATAAACTGAAACAACATTTGAGATCTCCCTAACGTCTCTTCGTGCATGTATCACTTCATTGATTTCCTTAGCACATTCGTTTTTCAGATAGGCTATGTTACTTTTATCCGTTTGGACATCTAACAAGCGCTGATCCACATGAACGAACCACTTTTCCAACGCATTAAGATGGCCGCCTGGGCAACTATCCAGCAACGCATTCTTCAGAACATCTAAAGGCTTTCTTATATTAACAATATCATTCATGACTTTATCAATTTTTTATTGCTCATAACACTAATGCAAAAAAGAACCATTAAGATTTCATCGTTGCTCATAACCCAAACCCGTTTATCAAAGGAGGCTGACTCCATGCCGGAGCCGAAAAGTAGCTTAATAAAATAAGCTCCTGGCACTTCGCCTGCCGTAATTTTATATGAATGCGTCAAAAATTGTCACAACATTACCTTTTATCAGGTTGAGATTATCCATATATTCTCTTGATAAGAAATAGAGGAAATCTGTATATTACTGATACAAATCCACATTGATGTCGAAAGGCGAATCAAAGTCTTTCAGCATTGCATGCTTTGTATCTTTCTCTGAGAGATTGGCATGTTCTGTTGGGATCTTCCAATTAATACCGAGGGTTTCATCAAGGATAGAGATACCTCCATCTGCCTCTGGATGATAGAACTCGTCACACTTGTACTGGAAGACGGCAGTCTCGGAGAGGACGGCGAAGCCATGAGCAAAGCCCTTTGGTATGAAGAACTGGCGATGATTGTCTTCTGTCAGTTCTACTGCCACGTGCTTGCCATAAGTAGGGGAGCCCTTGCGAATATCTACAGCTACATCGATAAAATCTGCAAGTTTCTCAGCCTAAAGACAAGAAAACTTGCAGATTTATCAAAGACTTTTATAAATTAAATTACTGAATACCAGTAAATAAGTACATTTTTAAGGGACGACTAATTACATAATAAGGTATTAGCATCAAAACGCCTTTCCAAAAATACTTCCGTAACTATCTCTTTTCTCCGCTACCCCTATATAATAAGGTATATGTCACTCCAACCAGTCGGTGAGGTCGAGGTCGTGGAGGTCGGCGGCGATGACGGTGATGCGGTTGTCGTACTTACGGGCGGGATGGCCCTGGACGGTGATCTGCGTGTAGCGGGTGGGCGACAGCTGGAGCGTGAGGCACACATCGCTGCAGGCAGCGGCGAGGTCGCGGCCGACGACGATGATCTCCGCACGGCGGTTGGCCCGCAGCATGTCGTTGAAGAAGGCGTCGCCGCCATGAAGGGTGTGGCCGAGGATGACGATACGGGAGGCACGATGAATGGCCTCCGCCGTGCGGTACCATGTCGTGACATAACGGCCTGTGATGACGGGCTTCAGCTTCAGCGGCGGCATGAACGAGGGGATGGGCACGGCGAGGCGGTCGCCCTCCAGGCTCAGCTCACCGGCAAGACGGTCGGCGAAGAAGGCGGGGAGGTCGAGCGACAGGAGGTCGTCGACCTGCAGGTCGTTCTTATTCTCCACGTCCACATAGTGGGTGAGGTCGCCGTTGAAATAGATCGACGAGGGTGAGGGGGCAGCGGCCAGAGTGGTATGGTTGAAGGTGACGACCTGCACCTGCACCCTGCCACTCAGCTGGCCGTACACGGGGACGGAGTCTGACTGACTGCCGGCAGCCACGGCCTGCTCCTCATGGACGATGTATGCCCACAATGTCCAAGCAATATAGAGATAGGTCTTGATTTCGCTTGGCTTGTTGGTGAAAAAGCCGTAGAAATGTTGCGCCAAGAGTTGCCCGATGTCGAGCAGGTTGGTGTACACGTGGCGCAGGATGGGGTTCTCCGTGTCGTGCAGGCTGGTCTGCAGGATGTATTTGACAATGTCCTCGAAGGTCTTTGTATAGTTGACGCGCGAAAAGTCGATGATGGTCTCTTCGGTCGGGTCGATGCCCGTCACCTCGCGGATCAGCTCCTCGGTTTCCTCGTCGATGGCGGCACCATCTTTCACTTCGGTGATTTTATGGAAAAGGCGGACGATGAGCTGTCCCATCTTGCGCTGCCCTTCATCAAGACGGTCGTTTTGCTCCAATTCTCGTGTGACACGGGAGCAAATGGTCTCTCGTTCGCGGTCAAGGTCGTGCGCCAAGCGTTCAATGGCGTTGTCCACGAACTTGGCATAGCTGAAACGCAACCCTTTGAGCAGTTTGCGCAACGCCGCGTCCACAGACTTGCCCTCGTCGGTCTCCAGCCATTCGGTAATCTTAGGCACCAGGCTGCAAGGATTGGAAAAGCCAGCCGCGGTATCCACACCCGCGCTGAGGACAACCACCGTGCGTGCGGCAGCCTCCTCGTGAAGTGGGACAGGCGTGCCATAGTAATTGTTCTGTACGGCTTGGGTGGCAGCGGGATTCACCTGCGAGTGGCCGCCGTTGATGTCGATGTTCGTTTCCGCCATTACGATGCTGCTTGTTCAGGTATCCTTGGATACTTGGACATTTATCCTTGGATATTTTGCCGTTTATTATTGGATACTTGGGCGTTTATCCTATAAGCCTTTTTCCCGCCTGTTTCGCTTGTATACCGTCCAAGCCTCGTTGATGTTCAGGCGGAGGTTGTCGATGCCTTTGCCTTTCTCCAGTCGGACGAGGAATGGCAGGAGGAGACGGATGAATTTTTCCTTTGCAATCAAGTCACCGTTCAGTTTGGGTTCGTCGGCGCACATTTGGGCGACCGCTTCGCCCACCTGTTGCGCATTGGTGCAGGCGGCAAGGGTGGCGATGTAGGCTCGCAGGGTCTCTTCCTTTTCTATATAGAGGGAAAGGCGGCGTTCGTCATCAGAAGACCAAGGGCGTGACGGCTCATCAGGGGCAGGCACTTCTGGTTTTCCCTGCTCGTAGTGGAAATGCTGCTCCGCCTTGGTGGCGTTGGGCAGTATCTGGTTCGTGCCTCCATAGATGTTGATGTTGACGCTTGACGCGGTTTTTTCTTCCATGTTTCTGTTGTTTCCCAATATTTTTTCCTCTTTTTTCCAGCGTTCTTCAATGGTCTTTCAATGCCTTTCAACGGAATTGTTTTCGCTTGGCTGGCATCGTATCTTTGCAGTGTCGAAAGGATGAAGCGCGCTGCCCGTAGACAAATGAAAACCAATGTTTAACGCTAAAAAAGGAAAAGTATGATTGACTATTCTGTTTACATGATGACTCCTACTTACAGTAAGGATGAAACGCCCAAGGCGTATGCCAAGAACCAAGTGTCTGAAATCTGGTCGCTGGAAAAGTTCGCCAAGCACATCTCCGACCACAACGGCGTGTATTCACGCGGTACGGTGAAAGGCGTAATCTCCGATATGTGCGAGTGCCTGGTGGAGCAACTGCTCAACGGCAACAAGATCCAACTGGGCGAGCTGGGTACTTTCGGAATCTCCATCAGCAGCGAAGGGGCGGAGAGCATCGAGAAGTTCGCGTCCAAGAACATCAAGGCGGTGAACATTCTTTTCTCGCCAGGTGCTGACTTCGAGAACCTGATTGGCCGTGCCGAGTTCAATCCAGTGGCAAGTCGTATCGCCCAAAAGGCTACGCTGAAAGCCGAGAAGGCGGGTGAGGCAACAGTGGACTTGGAGGCTGCCAAGAACAAGGTGAACGCCAATGGCGACTCTGCGGAGGACTCTAACGAGCCAGGCAACACTCCGGGTGGCTCTACGCCCACTACGCCTGGCAACGGTGGCACAGGAAGCGACACCGATGGCGAAAGCGGTGAGGAGTAGGGACACGCCTAAGGCGTGAACCAGCTTGGAGGGGAGGCTTCCCCTCCAAGCGTCAAGCGCGACAAAACCAGAGAGTATGAAGTTTATATTGTTCATTTATCTAAAGACCACACGTATGAAAACAAGTTGGAAAAAAGTGTTGCTTTACATCGTAAGGCTGGTTGAGTTGCTGATAACCGGTGCCGCAGGAGGGGCACTTGGCAGCGGCTTATGAGAACCATCACACTTATCATCGTGCACTGTTCCGCCAATAGGGCGGGCAGTGCCCTCCGCCTTGCGGACATTGACCGTTATCACCATTCGTTGGGATGGAAAGGCTGCGGGTATCACTACGTGATTCCTACAGACGGAACCATTGAGACTGGAAGGACTGAAGCCGAAGTCGGAGCGCATTGCAAGAAGCATAATCGTCATTCGATAGGAATCTGTTATATTGGAGGCATGTCTGCCGACGGAAAACCTGCTGATACCCGGACGGATGCCCAGCGTACTTCCTTACGCAAGTTGCTGGAAGCGTTACACCGAAAATATCCTCGTGCCTTGATTGTCGGTCATCGGGATTTGGATCCGCAGAAAGCCTGCCCGTGTTTCAATGCCGCAAGTGAGTATGCTGATTTACAGCCTCATTGACGCTAATTGTTTCTGCTAAATGATGACAGCCGACACGGTTTTCACCGGTAAACGTTGCTAAAACGGCTTGAGCCGTGAAAGCTGCCATCGTTGTATCATTTTAATAACCTTGTCAACTCGTTTCCTTGTCAACTTGTCAACTTCACAAAATGTCGCTTATGCTTACGCTCTTGGTCATGCTTTCCCACGAATGCCTTGCGACAGTGAGGTTCAGCGGATAATCGAGACCGATCCTTTCGCCTAATTTCTTCAGGCTGTAATTGACGCGGTGCAGCAGGCCGTCATACTGTCTCCATTGCTCGCGCGGGGATTTTGCCGTAACGACGGGGAAGAGTAGGGGCGTGCCATCCTGTTTGTATCGGTCTGCTATCTCCTTTAACGCCGGTTCCCAGGGAATGGAGATTTCCTTGCCTGTGACGTGCTGGCGGTAGGTGAGCCGGCCGTCCTTAATATTCTTGCTTGTCAGGCGGAAGATGTCATCGCTCCTCATACCCTTGGTATAAACCGTGAACAGGAAGATGTCGCGGGCGAAGACGGTCATCTCTGATTCACCGCTCAGGTCAAGGTCGCGCAGACGTTTCACTTCATCAAGCGTCAGTCCGTTTCGCTCTTTCTTGACGCGGTAGCTCACGTCCATACCCTCAAAGGGATTGCTGTCGGCGGCAAGTCCGTCATTGACGGCAAGTTTGTAGACCCGCTTCAAATTTCGGATATAGAGGGAAATGGTGTTGCGCCCCAGCTCCTGATTCTTCAACCACGTGTGGTAGTTGCGCATCAGCAGGGCGTCGAAGTCCTTGAAAGGCACTTCATTCTTGCCCAGATATGTGATGAACCTCCTGAGATACATTTTCAACTTATTAGCGGCGTCATACCGTCCCTCATCCTTCAGTTTCTCAACGCGGGAGTTGGCGTAAGCGATGAAACCAAAACCTTCCCCGGTTCTTTTATGGCCGGAGAGGGGAATGGCTATTGCCTGTACATTCTTCTGATTGTTGTTATCCACTTTTTACTATGATTTTTGTCTGTCTGTTACTTCTCTATTTTATATATATCACCCTGCCGTTTGGCCGGCCTCCAAAGAAATCAAAGATGTTCGGTTCGTCAAAATGGATGCCCATGTCGGCGTAATAGGCTTCCTCCGGGTCTTCCGGTACGGTGTAAAGGTCATCATAGAGGCACATCCGATTGCCGAAAGATGTGGTGAAATAGGCCTGTTTTGCCGCATCCTGTTCTTTCCTCAGGATGGCGTTCCAAATGGTTTCACCGTTCCATACGGGCAGGGTCTCCTCGTTGAGCCAGACGGCGGAACCGTTTATGTATGTTTTATTGTTGTAAGTGACGAGTTGGGCGGCAAGATAACGGCTTTGTACATTCTCAGGCATGGGCTGTGGGAAAAACACGTCACGAAACACACTGCCATCCCCGTGAAATAAGGTGAGCGTATGTTCATCATTCTGTTCGATGACCGTATAAGTGTCCAACCTTTCTGTCCGGATTGTGTCGAGAATTTGTGCCGCCTTTTTCAACAAGGCACGTTCCTCTTCCCCGATGGAAGGAAACGAGGATCTGAGTTGCCCTGCAATGGTGTCCGGTATGGAATAGCCGCGCTTGTCACGCCAGTTAAAGGCTAGGTCAGCCCACAACATTTTCTTAGCAGTTTGTCTGTTGCCGATGAGCCGCATGAACATCATTTTGCGGTAACGCAGGTCAGGAAAGACCTGCCGTAGGATTTTGTCTTCGCGAGCAAACCATGTCAGCATTTCACTCAGTCGGGAGAAATCACCTGACAGCACGCTTCCGACCATCCATTGCCTGAGGGCACTGTAGTTGGTGTCTGCCACAGCCCTCCCCACGATGTTGTGGACTTCGGAATCTGCATGGACACCCATATCAAATCCGTTGCACCATCGACTCTCTACATTCCCTACGCAGCGGTACCTGTATTCGTAAACTCCGTCAAGCCCGATGGCGATGGTATTCTCTATATAAAGCAGGAAAGGAAGGATTTTATGATTGTCGAAGCATCTCGCTTCCTGTCCGATAAGATGATACAGCCTGCCGTATAGCTGATAGAAAAAGCCCACATCGCCTTCCACGTCCATGGAAGGATGGTGAAGGCGCTTCCAACGGGAGGAGAATTGGTCTATCGTGTACATTTTAAAATCAGGGACTAGGTATCAGGGACTAGTTGACTAGTTTTAGATACATTTAGTAAAGCTATTCTGAACCTTGTCAACTGATACCTAGTCAACTTGTCAACTTTATTCGTGCAGCCACACCGTCCGCAGGTACCTGCGCCATATGGCAAGGTGGTTGGTGGTGTTGATTTCCTTGCAGATGCGGACGCAGGTCTTTATCAGCTTGTCCTTTGCCGCATCCTTTTCCTGTGCTGAAGACCGGATAGCAAAGACATTCAACGTATTTTCACCGACCTTAAAGTCCTGTATGGCTTTTACGGCTGAATCCGCGTCCGTCAATACCTTATATAATGTAGGCGCGTAGTTGCGGAAGGACTCGATGAGCTTTTCCCCTTCCGCATTTGCCGTGCCGTCAGGAACGGCCTCCACCGTTCCCGCAACTAATTTCTCATTGGCTTTGCCTGCAGTCAGGAAATATTCCTGAAGGAAACCGTCCCAGTTGGCGAAATAGATAAAGCCCCTCTCCGGCTCTCCCCCGTGGGGAGAGGGTTGAGATTGTCCATCGTCCTTGGTTACAGCCCTCTCTCCACGGGAGAGAGCGGGGAGAGAGGCTATGTGGGCATAATAGGTAGTGGTGATTGTTTCGTCCTTTTGCAGGCTGGGCAGGTAGGCTTCTTCCTTTATGTCTACCTTGCGGATGATTTCCGTAAAATCCTTATGGTGGAATTCCACCCCAGTTTTGCCTTCTTCCATTTCCACACCAGCTGTCGGGGTAAGGAACGGGCGCAACGTCAGCTTGCTCCAGTTGGCTTTCACATACCCCGGATTGTCATGTTCGTAACGCACAAGGTTGATGACAAGTTCCGCCTCCGTGCCGGTCATCCGTGCCAGACGTTGGCTCAAAGCGGTGTCGCCATGTGCATGAAGTTCCTTGCAGAGCGATACCAGCGACGGCTTGACGACAAGACGGTCAATGATACCGTAAAGCATCTGGAGCGTGCGTTCTCCATAGCCGCAAGCCTGCAGGATTCCGGCAAGCAGGTCCACGGCACGCCCTTTCTCCGTTCCGACGGAGAGCCTGTCTCCCTCCATGTTGTGCAGGCGGACTACGTGTAAGTCCCATGCCTTGGGGCAGGAAACCGTGAGCCAACTGCCCGGTTCGAAGCCCTGTACCTGAAACACCAGCCGTTTTCCGTGGCGGAAACGGCAGATATAGCCCTCACAGCCCGCGAGCGGACCGTCAACGACACGTACTATCTCGTTCGGTTCGCCCGTTTTCGTGTTGAAGGCATAGTCCGAGTAAGGACGTTCCAGCACAATCACCTTGTCAGCATAGTTCTCGTTGTAGTCACGGAAAGCACGCATCTGGGATTCGGGAATGACACACATCCGTGTCCTTTCTCCTTTCTCCTTTTTACGTTCGTACTGCATGTCCGCATCCTTGGAGTGCTCTTTCATGAAACTCATCAGCGCATTCTGCGTGGCGAGTACGAACACGATGCCCGCAAACAGCGGTTTCTGCCTGTCGTCGCTGTCCTGATGCACATTCACCGTAGTGTGGGTCGGCGCATAGATCTCCAGAATGTTCTTGGCCTGTGCCTTTTGCTTTTCCAAAAGTTCCACCAGCTTACCCTCCTGATGGCGTTTGGTGCGCACCACATACCAACGGTAATCCACATGGTTAAGTTTGTCGGGCATAGTTATATAAGGAATTAGAGATACTTTGTCTATCTGTTCTGAAAAGTGCGTTCTTCACGTTCCTCTCATGTCAATCGCATGATAGTTCCGAAGCACCTTATTTCAGGTATAACGGCGGTATTCTGGACGAACCTCAGCAGCAATGATCCACCGTTGTTATGTGACGAGAAGAACAAAACTCGATGCGTTTTAACATTTTTGCTCCCATATCACAAGTGTTTAGTTTTCAATCCATTAAGTCTATTCTACACCCACCGCTTTACCATTGCTTTATAATATGAAGCGGTAAGTACGCCGCAAAGGTAATAAAAAGATTTAATACAGAGCCATTTATCGCTGGATTTTTTTTAATATTACAATTTTAGTCGAGCAAATACAGCCGTTGTTTGACTAAAATTGGACTTGGTGCAAAGTTATATATTGATAATCAATCAGTTGCAAAAATTCGCCGTTTCATATTATACAGTTCCGAAATTTGTCGAACATTCCCGGTTTTCATTCACGCATGATTTTGCCTATCATTTTCCGGTTGGCTTTCACCACGTCTTCCGTGTCGATGGAGGAAAGATAGATTTGTGTGGTCTTCAGGTTTTCATGGCCCAGCCCCTTGCTGATGACGGACAGGCTGGTGCCCATGTCACGCATCGCGCTGGCCCAGGTATGCCTCCCCGTATATGTCGTCAGGGATGTACGCAATCCAGCCATCGCGCCGATTTTCTTCAGGTAGTAGTTCACCTTATGCTCCATCCGCTCGTACTGCCGCCGTTCCGTGCCGTCCGCCTTTGTGATGATGGGCAAAAGGTACGGGCTGTCTTTCGTCAGGTGGGCGTAGTTGTCCACGATGTCCTGCATGGCAGGCTCCCAGCTGACGGCCAGCTCCTGCCCGGTCTTCTTACGGCTGTAGTGCAGCTGCCCGTTTCGGATGTCGTCTTTCTTCAGGTAGGCAAGGTCCACGAACGAGATGCCCTGCAGATAAACGCTCAGCATGAACAGGTCACGTGCGAAGGCGACGGCGGAGTCCTCGGGCAGACGGAGCAGCCTGATGGCACGCAGTGAACTTAACGGTATGGCTCGTTTGGCGGTCTTGGCGAACCCTGTGAACACGTGGCGGAAAATGTTTTTGTCGGTTGTCAGTCCTGCTTCGACGGCCTTGCGGTAGAGGGTGCGCAAGGTGCGCAGGTAGCACGACGAGGAGTTGCGCTTCACGCCCCGTCCTTTCAGCCATGCCTCATATTGGTTCATTAGTTCCGCGTCCAGTGCGTCGACGGTCATGTCCTCCCCGTCGCGGAACTGGGAGAAGCTCGACAGGGCGTCGCGGTAGGTCTTGGCGGTTCCTAGCCTGCCGACACGGAACTTTTTCGCCGTCATGCCGTGGATGAAGCCGAACCACGTCTGGCACGGCGGAAGGAGGCGGAATGCCGACACGATGTCGTCCGCCGTGTATTCCAGCATGGCCTGTTCCCTTTCCGTAATGAATGCGGCGAGTCGCTTGCAGTCCCATCGTATCTTGGAGACAATCAACTGAAGTTCCGCCTGCCGTTCCGGTGTGCCGACGATGCGGATGAACGAAGTCCGCCCGTCCCATTCTTCGGGTGTGATGTGGTAATCGGTATAAACTGTTCTCGTGCTTCTGCGGTGAGTCACTTGGAAATACAAAGTGCCGGGCTTGCCTTCAGCGGTGGAAGGGCGGAATTTAAGTTTGAATGATGCCATAATTTCTGATTTTTAGTTTGTTATTAAACTGAAAATACACAGTGTAACCATTGAAAAACTCCGTCATTCCGTGCCGTATTGTTTGCAGATTGTTTAGTCTTTTTCTACTTGTCATGGCTCGAACAACAGGGCGAGTTCCACCCGTCTGCGCCTTTCTATGCTTGGGATAACCCGGCCTTTCCATTTCCGAAAAGACACATATTCCTTATGGATCTCCCTGTTGCCGCGTTCCAGCTTGCGTATCAGTCTGCTTTTGGGATGTTTCCCGCTTCCCAAAAGACGGTACGGGCCCACCTGATAGGCGAGACAGGCAAGAAGAACCGAATCTTGACCGAAGCGGCGGAACATCCGGCACAGCTTCCGCAAGTCGGCACGGAGCAGGCTGTCACCCTGTGTTCGGCTTATCTTATGGGTCAGCCGTTCACCGGGCAACAATTTGTGCCCGTATCCTATGTAAGGCAGATGCCTTTTCTCACCATGCCAACCCTCATAATGCTTGGTGCAGAGTATGGCACGCTCGAACGGTGGCAATTCGTATATTCTCAACCGCTTTTCTTTGTCGGAAGCTTGCGCTGTCAAGTTGAGTGAAAACAGGAACAGCAGGGATAAAACACATAAAACCAATCTCATCTTGCCCCTTTCTTGTTTACCACGTCCTTTATCATCTCCTTCACGTCCTGACCTACTTTCACAAAATTCCGGTACAGGATGCGTTCCCTTTCTTCTTTCGATGGAAAAGTATAGAACTTGGGAAGCGGCACATACCCGTCTTCCTCTTTCTTAATCTCTTCCATGTCGAAATCTGTCTTGCAGAAGAATTTCGAAGTCTTGAACTCTTCGGCTTCCTGTATATTCATGCTGCCGCCCCGTCCGGTCTTGGTTTTCACGAAATCACGGGCTACCTGTCCGCATATCCATCCCGTAGGCAGGTCGCTTATCTTCGAGGCCGGCACAAGGTTGTCCATGTTCTCGTTCAGGTTGATGCTGGTCTTGTCGCGGTCGATGGTCACGCCACGCTTCAGCTGCACCACCTTGCCAAAGATGTCGTTGCTCAGCCATTCAAGCGTTTCTTTAGAGCGGGCGGAGCCTGAAACCACGTTGCCCACTGTGGTGATAATCTTCTGCATACCCACTTTCCCGTAATCGGCTTCCAACTGCGGCAGTTCCTGAAAGCCCAATGCCACGCTCACTTTGTTGCTTCGTGCCGTTCCGATAAGTCGGTCTATCTTGTGAAAATACAGCGTGGGCAGCTCGTCCACGATGATACTTACGGGGATGTTCTTTCCCTGCCCTGTATTTACACGTGTCACAAGTCTGTTCAGTATCAGGGCGTTCAACGCCCCGATGATGCTCTCCATCTCCGGGTCGTTGGCTATCAGCAGGTAGCTGGGATTTTTCGGGTCACTCACTTTCAGATCGAAATCGTCGCCATCCTTATGGAATATCCAGTACGATTCCTTGGTGGCAAGTCGGGAAGTATAGACACGCAGCGTACCGATCATGCCTTCCAACTGTTCCATAGCCTTGTTCTGGAATGCCGTCTGGAACGGGCCAAGCAGCGGTGCCACCTCGTTGTCGGTCTGTAATACCTCGAAGATGGTCTGGTAGCTCTCGTTCAGGAACGACAGGATGTGCGGCATATCCGAGTATTTGCCCAACCAATAGGCAGGTTCCACGATGTTGCCGCCCTTGCGGTCGCGCACCACGCCCGTAGGTTTCCAGAACTTGGTCTCCTTGTCCTGCACCTTCTCCGCATACAGTTTGTTCCCGTCCTTGCCGTAAGGCTCCCGTTCGTAGTTCACGAAGAAATAGATGCAGGCGGCAAGGAAGTTGACCGCAGAGGTCTGGAAGAACTGGTCGCTACCTCCGCCACCTTCTTTCTTGCCTTTCTGCAAAGACTCCAGCAATGTTTCCGCCGTTTCGCTGGCAGCGGCAAGGTTGGGGATGTACTTCGCCTGTATCGGGTTCACCCTGCGACTGTATTCCACATTCACAAAGTTGATAATATTGAATTTGCATCCTTTGGGCAGTTTGCCCAGCTTCTGGTTCTTTTTGTAATGGTAGTACAGCTTGGTCGCCAATGTAGGGAACTTATAATCGTAAACTACTAAGGCAAAGCCTTTTGCGGAATGTTGCCGGATGAACGGCTCGATGATGGAAAAGGTCTTTCCGCTACCCGGAGTGCCGACCACCCAAGTTCCCCTGAACGGATTGCTGATGTTCACCCATCCCTTGCGGAACTTGCCTTTGTAATAGTAACGCATGGGCACATTGACCGAGTATTTGTTCTCCACTAACTCCGTGCATTGTTCGAAGCTCTCGTTCTCCAGGTTGAAGCGGTCTTTCAGCAAACCTTCCTTCAGGTATTTGGAGATGTTGTCCAATGCCACGTGAACCAGTATCGTACCGACCACCGATGCCGCCATGTAGAGGATGACGTTCAGGCGCATGGAGTAAAGGCGGACATCCATTTCATACCCGAACAGCCACACCGCAAGCACCAACAGCCCAATGCCCGACACCAGCGGGTAAAGCACCTGCCTCCGTGCATCGAACTCCAAGTGTTTCTTGTTCCTCGTACCCACGCAGGTGATGCAGATAAGCAGGAAGGTGGCAATCTTGCTGTACACAAGGTTGCCGTCATGGTAGATGAGCCACGTCTTCATGCGGTCGTGCACGTCACACACGATGCCGTTCCAATAGTCGAACATAGCAGGGTCGAACGCATACATGAAAAACTCCAGCAGGACGGACACGTACACCACCGTCCGGAATATCTTGTAAGCGCCTTGCAGTTCCTTGCTTTCTTCCATTTTCCTATTTTTGATGGATGATTATTTGTTAATGGTAATAATTGGCCGTACCCTGTGCGCCTGTATCTTGGGGGTTTCCTGCATGGCTCCGCTGCCAATGGAGTAGAGCCATGCCTTGGCGGTTTCCTGTCCTTCCACTTCGGTACTGGTCCAGTACCAGCAGTCATCCGCTTCATCGGGCAACGGGTCTCCGCCACAAGCCGCAATAAAGGGATTGATAAGTCCTTTGGCGGCATAGAGCAGGCGCATCTGCGCCACCGAGGGGACATATGCGCTTTGACCGTAATGCCACAAGTCAAACACCTGCATGGCCATCGGTGAGGAAACATCCAGCGTATCATATAGTGCAAAAGTGTTCTCGTTTCCATCGTAAGCCGTCAGGTCTGCCGATGTGCCTTGCGCCACGCCCATACTGTCAGCAAAGGCTTCCGCCGGGAGGTCATGCAGGTACACCGCATAGCCGATACCGGAAATATCTTCACTATGGTTCACGTAAAACACCACACCGATAGCTTTTTTGTCGGATATCGCGTATTTCTCATAACTCATGATCTCTCCGCCGGTGCAGAGGATATGGACGGCCTGCGTCGGTGTGCCTAATGGGTCGTGATGCCCGTCGCAACCGATTAATCCCAATGCCAGCACGGTCAAAATCGCTATACTCGTCATTCTTATTTTAATTGTTTCCGTTTGCATACCTTAATATAATATATAGGTGAATACTCCAATCTGCGAAAATCTGTTCAATCTGAGTCATCTATGTGCCATCCCTTATTTCGTGGGTATCTTCACACCGATGACAATCCCTGTCCGGAACAAATCTTCCCCTTTTATCATCAGGTCGCACTTGGCCTGCCAAAACAGCTTCCAGCCCTTGCGCAACGCATAGCTATGCTCATACCCCACATGGATGCCGCCCAGCACCTTGTCCCCATCCGAGCCCAGCGACCCGCCCAAGCGCAGGTTGCCGTGGTGATTACGGCTACGGAACACGCAGGGTTTGTAGGCAGCACCCACACCCCACGTATTGTAATGGTTCCAGAACAATTCGGGGCAGACGTGTCCGCAATCCTCACATTCGTCCCATTTCAGATAGACATTTCCGAAGAACTCCCACGCATGGTGGTAGTTCGTTTCGTACTCATAGCCGATGGTCAAGTCCATGCCCCTTTCATACAGCAATCCCGTTCCAATTAGTATTCTGCCGTGCCGGTCATCAGCAAAGCCGGGCAGTATGGCTGCCAACAAGAAAACCAGTGCGACAAAGCCTTTTCGCACAGCCAAATTCTTAATTATTAATTCTGCATTCTTCATTTCCCTTACTCCTCCTGTAATAAGACCTCATTGAAACTGTCCGCGCAAAGCACGTCCTCATAGTCAATGTTCAGGGCGATAGTACGTCCTGAAATCTGTTTTTCGCTGACCTCGATAGTCAGTACCTTGTCATTGGGAAAAGTCATTTTCCTTACCACCAGTACATTGCGGTATCCGTGCAGGAACGATCCCTTTTGTTCCAGTTCCATTTCCGGCTTTAGCTCGATGACCTGTGAGTTGGTGGCTTTCGATACTTTCTTATCTGCCAGCTTGACGCGGATTTCGTCAATATCAAAGCGGATGTCCGTGCGGTTCTCAATGGAGAAGTCGATAAAGAAGTAGTCACCTACAGCGTAGATGTTGTTCAGCCGCATGGTCATGCGGTGTTGCCGCCGGCTCACGTTGCGGTATCGCGCAGGGGAGAGCCACACCTGGCGGGCAAAGCGGTACATATCCTCGGTGGAAAGCGAAACTGCCGGGTTATGGTATGCTGTCATTTCGATGGGTTGTACCACCTTATCCGTCACGGCTTCCTGCAAGCGGGTCGTGTAAAGCAGAGCGTATTGCGTGCGGTAGCGTTCCGTCACGATGGTGACGATGGCAAGTACCTCGCCGTCCTCATGTCCCGCTTCCTTGGGTTTCAGGCGTATGGTGTTGTTTATCGGTTGGTCGCCCGCTATCTTGTCCGTGGAAATATCCACGAAGCGGATGGGTTCGGTGGCGGTGATGACAGTCGTCACCTGTTCGTTCACCGTCAGTTGTTCCATTTCATTGTAGGTCTGTTGTGCCTTGACCGTGCTTCCGGCAAACAGGACTGCAATGGCCAGGATTCCTCTTATTGTCAGTTTCATTGTCATGATGATTGTTGTTTACATTGCATATTGTCAGTTCCTTTTTTTCCTGCCGTTCACCAGATAGACGAACGTGCCGTATTTCAGCTTCGCCTTGTTCTTGCGCACGGCCTTTGACAAGGCGTTGCTCGTGCGCTGATAGGCGTTCTGTATGGCCTGCATTCCCCATTGGGCAAAGGTGTTCCCGGTATTTCCGTTGTTAATGCTCATCGTGCTGCCGAGGGCGTTGGATGCCACATCCTGCGTGGTTTCCCTGAAGGAACTACCGGGTACATAAAGCCCCTCCAACCCGTCCGTGTCGTAAAGCGAGAGGTTCACCTTCACCAATTCGTCCTCCACCAGCAAGCTCTTGATGCTCCCTTTCACGCGCTGGCTGCCGAAGCCGCTCATCGTGGCATACAGGTACGAGCCTTTGGTCACCACCTTGCCGTCTATCTCCACGTCGTCCAACAGGCGCAAGCGCACCCGCGAGCCTTCCACCGCCTTGATGTCCTCGTCGATGATGGCCTTTATCAAGCGGGGTTCCGGTTCGTTTTCGGCCAAGGTGTTGAAGTAGTCCGAAGAGGTCTTCACTTTTTTTACCACTTGCTCGTTCTCGGCATTCTCGGCAAGCTCGTTCACGGCATTTTCGTTGATTTCCACCTTGCCGCCTATGGCGACACTGCCGGTGGGGGCGAGGTTCTCCGTGTCCGTGCTGTCCACGTCCTGCAATCCTTTTTGCCCTTGCTTTCTGGCTTCTGCCAGTGCCTTGTCCAACTCCGCCAAGGCCTCCTTGCGCCGTTGCTCGCTTCGCGCTAGGCGTTCTTCTTCGCTCAACGGTTGCACCCCGGTGGTGTCCGCCACCATCGCTTCGCCTCTTTCGGCGCTTTGCCGCAGGCGTTCCTGCATCTCACGCAAACGTTCCAGTTCCTCCGACCTTGTGGCTGCTTCCGAATCGAGCAGGGCAAGGTCTTCATCGGTATAGCGGGAATCGTAATCTTCTTTCTCTGTTTCATTGTTGTTCCGTTCAATGTTTTCTACAGCGGAATAGTCCTGTATCCGGCCGTAGGACTTAACCATGCTCTCATACTTGCCTCCGATACCGTCATCGCGCATCTGCGCCTCCGGCAATTCCGGGTTCAGGTACTCGGTGGTTTGTAGGGAAGTGGGCGATTCTGCTACCTCCGTGTCGAATATGTCAAACACTAAATACCCCGTCACCAGCAACAAAGGGTAGAGGATGGCCGGCAACACATACTTGGGTTGTCTGAAGTTAATCCTGTCCGTCATCATGGTTCATAGGTTGTTTTTGTTTCAAAAGAATCTCCTGCCGTTCGGTGGCCGTGGCGTGCCTGCCATTGTCCGGTAATATGCATACCGATACCATGCGATACACATTAAGTGCCAGGCATCCCAATACGATGCCGAACACGATACCGAGAAACCACTTCGGATGCTTGCAGGCAAAGCGTTGCGCACACCCTGCCATCTTGTCTATCCGCAGGAAACGTGCGGCTTTCCGTCCTGCCTCCACTTCCTTCTTATACCGTTTCTCATACTTCGGGTCGTCCTTGTCAGGCATCTTCTCTCCGAAAATCAGTTTCTTCCATCCCATGTCTTGATTATTTTAGTGTTTAAATTCTTCATTCTTAACTCTTCATTCTTCATTTAATAGTTGTTCTTCGCCCGTTGCTCAATGTCTTTGTTGAGCAAGGTACGCCAATTCACAATCAGCAGCCCATGCGGGTTGTTGTCCGTCCGTGGTACACGTTTCAGCTGCCCGGCTGTCACCAATTCACGCATCAAGATGCTGGTGCGCCGCTCGATGCGTTGCCGTCCATAATAGGTAAACTCCATCTTTTCCTTATCAAACTTGATGCTGTCGCAGAAAATGCTGAACACGGCACTCGTACCCATGATGTTGTTGTAGAATCCTTTTTCCTTCAAGGTGTTGTACTGCGCCAATCCCGTTTCATCCACTAAATACATCGCCTTCTCCATCGTGTACTGGATATACTTGTCGTCCGGTGCAAGGGTGAAGAAGTAGTGGTGGAACATTTCGACATGGCTGCGGGCTTCTACATCGAGCGTTTCTTCCATCGAGGTGCGCTGCACCAGTATCGGCACATTGCCGTCCAGCACATAGATTTTCTGCTGTGCATCGGCTACCATGCCCCTTGCCGTCCAAATGCTCGACAAACTGATGACCACGCATCCCATGATGACCGCCACACAGACAATCCCCACCAGTTTGATTTTGTTCTCCAAGTTTTTTATGACCATAATCTTAACAGTTATAATCGTTGTTCATTATTCTTCTTTTATCGCATCATCGAGTGCATAGCCCCGGTGGCCGACATTTTCGCCTGTTGCGCCACGCCCTCACCGAAGTTTCTCGTGCTGAATGCCGTGTCACCCTCCGGTATCATCCATGCCGCAAGGTCTGGTACAAGGTTCAAGCATTTCAATGCCACGATACTGGCCGCCATCAGGTAGCCCGCCGAGAAGAACGAGTTTTGCAAGTATGCCGCCATCGTTGTCTCGCTGGCGGTTATCGCCGTCAGGTTCTCCACTTGGATACACAATACGATGTCAAACAGTAGCAGCACATAGAAGCCCACGAAGTACAACATCGCCCCATAAAAATGTACCGTTAAGTACCTTGTCATCCATTTGGCCCAAGCCCCTTCCCATTTGGGCAACAGCGAGAAAGCCCATTGTATCGGGCCGAATATCGTCAGCATTCCAAGTAATATTTGCTGACAGTAAATGGTCGCCCACCAACCGATTCTATATACAATTAAGGCGATTACCATCACGATTTTATCCAGACAGACGGTCGCCCCGCTCACCAAGGAGGTGAACCACAGGCGGCTGGCATCTTTCTCCATTTCCGTCACTTCTTCGACACCCGTCTGTTCCATCGTCGATTCCACCAATGCCGGGTCCATCGTGCCCGAACGGGCAATGTCGGCTTGTGCCTGAAGGCTGGTGTACATGGTATCACGCACGTAAATGAGTTGCTGCACTTCCTCGAATTTGTCCGTAATCTGCAAAGCTTCAGCTTGGTAGAGGTCGTGGGTGTACGAGCCTATGGCGTTTGGGATATAGGACAGGAAGTCCAACACGCACCAACTGCTCCCGCTGTTGGTAATACCCGTGTCGGCGGGCGGATACCACCACGACATGATGACCGCCACCGCCAACGGCTTGAACAGTTTCATCACGTCCAATGGTTCTTTCTTCACCATCATCTTGTACGCCATGCCCGCCGCCATGATGATGGCGAACAGGGCAGCCAATGCCATGCACATCTGCAAGATCCACCAAAAGGGTCCCTGCGCCCCCGTAAAGGTGGCATCTGTCAGGAACTCGTTGGTCTGGAATATCACATCGTCAATCTCCTCTTCCAAGAGGTGGATGCCGAAATCCGAAAGTATATCGTCGCCCATGTCGTTATGCTGTCATTTCGTTATCTATTGGGGATTTCTCCCGTTCCATCACCGGCAGGATGCCGTCCGCTTTCAGTTTTTCATAAATGAACATCCGTCCTTTCTGCGTCCATTGGGTGCGCATCACCGATTTGCCACTCTCCAAGGAAAGTGTGGCGCTATGCACATAGCCCTTGTCCTTGTAGGCGGCATACAAAATCCATTGCTTGTTGTCCTTGTACTGGATGCCTTTCTCGTGCAGGATGGCATTCATTTTCCGTCCCGACATTCCATAGTCCTGCGCGATTTGTGTAATGTCGAGCAGTCCCTTGCATTGTAGCACCAAGTCCACATAACTGGTCCGCTTGCCCAATTCCTCTATCTGTTCCTGTTGTTGGCCGATTAACAGTTTTTGCTCCTCACACTTGGCTTCCACTTCCAGGCGGTTTTTCCGTTCCTCCTTAATGGCATTGGCCAAACCAATCAGGAAGTCCGGCTCCGTGACCACCCGCTGTAAGGCTGCATCGGTCAGATAGCCCCCGTGCTTGCGGATGCTCGGCAATACTTCCTCGCATACCCAATCCTGAAACTTCTCCGCTTCGGGCAGTTTGCTGCGCATCACCAAGCGGTAAACATCTGCCTCAGTTATATACTTTGTGGGTAGCATAACTACTGTACCATACTGATTTTCAGAGGGGGTTGTTAAAACTACAACCCCCTTACAGTGTATGCGGACAGCCTGTGGAGCATCTGAATACCCCAATGCCTTTGCCACATCGTTCCCTTTGAACAACACTTTCCCATTCTCCGTTTCTACGGTGTTGATGCTCCCGAACTGTGGGTGGTTGAACACCTGAATTGCATGATCCTTGCTCATTGTTTTATATGTATATATTGGTTATTGAATCATCTTTTCCCTGCTTTCGGCTTAATCCCCTGTTGCCCGCCAACCGGCCTCCCGCCAACGGTTCATCGCCGCTATGGCTATTTGTGCCCGGCGGTCTTCAATGGTAGCTGAAGCGTCCAACAACTCAGCGACCTTGGTGGAGTTGGCCAATCGCACCAAGTAGCGCACCAAGGTTTCGTTGTTGCGAAGAATGTCCGCATGGATGCGCAGATATTGCTTTTTCCGTTCAGCGTTCGGCATATAGGCATCCTGCACGGATTTCACGGCACAGAGGTATAGGCGGTAGTGCTCCCTCCAGTGTTCCTGCCCATTGCCGCTTCCCCCGGCTTCAGCTATACGGCGGATATTGCGTTCGAAGTTCTCCAAGGCGGAATTAATCTTGTCGCCTTCCGCCAGCCATGCCACATCCAAGGCCCCGCCGCTACGGTCAGCCACATTCAAGGCCTCAATCCGGGCACGTTGGGTCATGGCGGAATCCAACGCCTCGGCATCGTCAACCTGGTTGTACAGGTTGATGCCCGCCGCCGTGCGGAATCCCAATTTGTTCTTTGCCGCCGCACTTTTCTGGTAAGAGTTATGCAACAACTGGTAATACAGGCTCGGTGTCAGCGACCCGGAACCGATTTTAGCCACCGTGATTTGGTTCATCTTGGCATCGTCGTGGTTGTAGGTCACGCTTTGGGCAAGTGTCTTGGGCGCAACTCCGAACAGAGCCGCTCCTATACCTATTATTATATATAGCCTCCGTTTCATCTCAATTTTCTCATATTTGGTTTCCCGCATCTTGTTTTCATGTCTATGCTTCCATTCCCTTTCATCGGTTATACGGGTTCAGCCCGCAATCCCTCCACCGCCGGAAAGCCTCGTTCGCTATCTGCGACTTGTCCTTGGCCAGATAAATGCTTTCTTTCCAATACCCCATGCGGAGTTGGATATACCGCCACGTTTCAAAGTAGGCTTTGTTCAAATGCCGCTCGATGTTGTCCAGTCCTTGGTTGATGCTTTCCAATACCAGCAGCAAGTCCGAGGTGGAGCAAGCCGCCGCACCGGTGGCATACAATACCAAGTCGCTCATCGAGCGGTAGAGTTGCTTGCCGTCTTCTGCAATCCTTTCCACGCACCTTAGGCTGATGCCGATAATCAGTGTGTCATGCAGTTCCATCCTGTTCCGCTCCACCACTTTTGTATAATAGTCATTTAGTAAATCCTTGTAGTCCCCGACTCGGTCGCTCACGCTATTGTAGGTGGAATACACGTTGAGCGAGGTACGCAGCGACTGGTAGAGGATGTCAATGACATCAAAAGCCCTTGTGTACTTGTCCAAATCCACGTTCAGTTCCTTGAAGTCCACCGCCGCTTCGCTGCTGTATTCGTGCAGGAGTTGGTTGCTCAGTTCCAGTGTCGAACGGGCCAGTAACAGGCTTCGCTGTTGTTTGTGGTCATTTATATAGGCTTCCACTGAAACGATGTCAAAGTTCCATTGTGCCGACATCTCCAACGAAAACGCCGTCACCATCATCAGAAGGATGATATGCCTGATATTTCTTATAGCCAGCTTCATTCCGTTTCCTCCTTATTTTCATCCGTTTCCTCGTATTTCCCGTTGTAATCCACCGAGTGCAGGCTGTTCGCCGCGCCACGCAACCATCTGCGTCGGCATTCCTCCACCAGAGTAAGCCTGCGTCCCCGTTCCTCGTTGACAAAAGGCGCGACGTCCTTCAGCACGTCGATGATGCCGAGCTTGTAGTTCATCATCTTCTCCAAGGCAACGAGGTCGGCGTAGATGTTTGTCAGCCGGGCTTCCACCTGACGGGCGATTTCCAGCCGGTCGGATGCCCACAGCAGGTGGTAGGTGTCCGTGGTCGTGTCTTCCTCTACCGGTTCCGATTTCACATATTCCGTGGTGATTTCACACGAAGGGTATTGCCGGGCAATCTCCGACAGGCGGTCATTGACCAACGTTGCCTTTTCCGACTCGCTCATGGCCGGATCAAGCTCGATGATGTCCACCACTTCCGTGTCCGAATACTCCGCCGTCAGTTCCCAACTTATCTGCATAATGGCGCGGTGTATCTTGATGCCGAGGAAATACTTGGGCTTGCGGGCGATTGAAAGTGTGGCCTTGAAGGTAATTGTGCCGTTGATGTTCGGCGCAGTGGCTTCCCGCAGGTAGCTGTATCCGCTCCACCAGCCGTCACCCTGCCACGTCAGGCTATAGGCGTTCTTGCACTCCTGCATAATGGCGGGGATGCGGTAATAGTCATCCGTAGGCACGTCGTTCTCCGCCGCCGCTTCCTCCTTGGCTTGCGCCAGCTCCTCCTGCTTCTTCCGGATAGAGGACAGGTCGGATTCCTGCCGGGTGATTTCATCTTTGTTGCGGTTGTACTGTTGCCGCAAGGAGGCTGCTTCTTCCACCGTGGCCGATGCGATTTGTTTCACCAACTTGGCGTTCTCGGCTTCCAAGGCATCTATCTGCGACTGCAAGGCCGCCGCTTCCGCATTGTATTCGTTTTCCAGTTCGTCCAGACCGGACAAATCCGGTTCGTCATCCCCGGACACGGTAGTCTGCATGGCGCAGTCCTTGGAGTGGCTGTTCAGACTACCGCCGCAGGTGCGGCACTTGTATTGGGTGCTTCCGCTGCCCAATGTCACCCCGTCATGGCAGGTCACGCTGACGATCACGCTCTCGCAACCTTGTAGCCTAGCTTCGTCCGTGGCCTGGTAATAGTGCTTGGCATCGTAGCCGATAACATACACATGGCCCTCCTCGTTGTCGTTGAACTCCGACAATCGGGCGTTAAGTTGCGCCTTGAAGGTATTCAAATCCATCTTGTAGGAATCGAACACGTCTTCATACACCACTTCCTCGTGGTTCCAGCTTCTGGTTACTTTTATGCTGTAAGCGTATGCCTTCTGTATCAGTTTGCTGCCCCGGTTGATGTTGTAAGCGGAGCGATAATAGCTGATGCCGTAGGTATAGCCGTCATTCGCCCGGTTCATCTGCTCCACCTGCGCCCTCGACCAGCCGGCATACCGTTCCGAATTGCTGAGTATCTGCTCGGTCTGTGCGTTGTTAGGATAGAAGCCGGCATCGGAAGTGTTGAAGCGCGTCCACTCTCCGCCGTAAATTATGCTGTTGTCGTCCGTGGGCGGCGTATAGTCGCACAGGGTTTCCGTGCCGGCATCCCTGCGGTAAATGTACCACCGTTGGGTGTAGTATTGCCCGGCCGCTTCTTTCAGGTAGTCGCTTATCCACGAAGTCAGGTTGTAGTTGCCGGTCTGGAACAGGCTGGCCACTCCCTCCGGTTCTCCGACCATCGAGAGCAGCGTATTGCCCACGGAATGTTCCATTTGTCCGTACAGGTCGTAAGCATTCCCGGCCACTCGTGCAATGTCGCTTATCTTCCCGTTCAGCAGGTCATGAAAACTGCTCCCGCCCAGAATGGCATCCGAAAAATTGTCCGCCCCGGCCTGAGCCAGTCCCACCCCCATGTTATACAGGTTGTCAATGTCCGTTTCCAGGTTTTCCTTGGTGAAATTGTGCCGGATATTGCCCAGATCGTCGAAGAAGGCATCCCAGTCGATGCCGCCGCTTTCCGACAGTTTGAACAATGGGGCAAACTGCGGGGCGATTTCCAGGAACACTACGTCCCGGAACGACAATGTGCCGTTCGTCACCACCGATTCAAATTGCATACAGAGGGCCTTTACCTCGGCGCAGACTTTCATCAGGTAACTGCCCCAGTACAAGGCTGTCTGCGGGGAATGGAGCATCTGGCCTGCCACCGTCCAGATCTTCGGCATGATTTTCGCACTTACGAGGTTATAGATGCGGCGGTAATAGTAGTTCTCCGTACCGTCGCTCCAAATACCCAGTTCCGTCAATGCCTTACGGTCGAGGTATTTTGACAGGAAGATACCCGCCGCAGCCACTTCCGCCGCGTTGTATTTGTCGAGTATGTCCTTCACCTGCTCGGTATAATAGGCTTCCGTGGCCGTTTCCGTGGCATAGGCTGCCGCCATCGCCGCCACGGTCTTCTTGTCGTAGTTGACACGCACGTACTGTGCTTCCGCCAAAAGGACGGAAGCACAGGCGCATACCAATAGGACAAGAAGTCTTTTCATAGATTATCAGGGCTTGATGTTTGTATTGTTCGGGTTGTTGCCCGGATTTTCATTCTTCCCTGTTTTCATGTCCCGGTCAAGGCAAAGCGAATACTCCCCGGAACACCATTGCTGGTCGGGGGCTTTGTAGGTGATGTAGCCGCGTTCCTGCAATTCCTCACTGGCAGTCAACACTCCCTTTACGCTGAATCCCCTTACTTTGCACAGCAGGCTGGCAGGATGCACATAGAACACGTCAGGTTTCTTCTCGTTCTCCCACACATAAATGAGGTAGAAGAACAACACGGTGGCCTCTTTCGAGAAGTTGCTGATTTCGTTGGCCTTCCAAAAGTCGTGGATGAATTTTTCTGCTTCCATAATGTCGATTATTTGTAGATGATTATTGTGTGATTACTGAATGGTTTTCCGACGGTTCCGTTCCAGATGCAGCACACGGCCTGCCTTGTTCACCTCCTGGGCGAACGCCAAGGACTTGTCGATGCCCGAAAGTTGCCAATCACGGCAATAGGCTTCAATGGCCTCCTGATGGCTGCATCCCAATTCCCGCTTGTAAAGTTTCAGGGCTTCCTTTTCAGCCCGCTCCGTAGTGTAGGTCATGTAGCATTCCCTCGGTTCTTCCACGCCGTACACCTCACTGGCCGTGCCACGACGTATGAACACCTCCCGGAAGAAACTGCGTCCATCTTTGTTCTCCAAGCGGTTGATGGTGAATATCTTCTTGCATTCCACATCAGTCAGGCCGAGTATCGCCTTGATGCCGTCGAAACGCTCCTTGAACTTGCTTTGGTCGAGCAGCATCACCACATCGGAGTTGTTGATGATGGCCTCCTTCACGATTTCCGACCCGATGATGTCCTGTATCTCCTGCGTCACCACGCCAACGCTTGCCCAGAACTTGCGGGCGGTCTTGTACATGAACTTGATGTACTCGGCCATCAGCGGAGAGGCGATGGCTTTCCACGCTTCCTCAATCACCAAGACTTTGCGGTTCTTTTTCAGGCGCATTTTTTGCAGAAATACGTCCATGATGATGAGCGTCACGATGGGGAAAAGCAGCGGGTCATCTTTTATCGCATCGATTTCGAAGACAATGAAAGTTTCATCGAACAGGGTGCCGTCCATTTCCTCGTTCAGCGTCTTTTCGTGGTTGCCGCCTCGGTAAAAGTCCTTCATCATGTAGCGGTAGGTGGAGAGGTCGATACCCGCAAGGTTGTTCTCGTGGCAGATGTCGGGAATGCGCTGCACGGAGTATTCATAGAACGTGTTGAACGAAAGACCCTCCACCTTCAGCTCCTTACGGCGGCGTTCTATCTCGTCGATCTCCCTTTCGATGCGGGCCAGCCGTTCCTCTTCCGTTTCCCTGCCATCACGAGAGTTGTTGCGGTCGTCCACCAGCAGGCTCTTACGCAGGTCTTCCCGCTGGGGAGGGGTGAAGCCGTCAAAACCGTTGAAATAAACGTCATAGTATTCGGTGATTACTTGGTCGATGAGCCTGTCCTCCGTCTTGCTGACCGTGCCCTGGGAGCCTTTCCATATCAGTAGCACAAGGTTTTTCAGGAAACCGGTCTTTTCCACATTCAGTTCTTGGCGATTGATGCGGAAAGGGTTCATGGTGATAGGCTTCTCCTCCGTATAACTGATGTACTTGCCGTTCAGGTATTCGCACAGTCCCTCGTATGAGTTACCCGTATCGACCATCACCACGTCCGTATTTTGTTCGTGCAGCTGGCGCACCACGCTGTTCATGTGGAACGACTTGCCGCTTCCGCTTGGTCCCAGACAAAAGAAGTTTGAGTTGTCTGTCAGCTTATTGCGCCCTTCCTTGCCAGTAATGTCGATGGCCACGGGCACGCCTTGGCGGTCGGTGTAGTATATCTTCAGCGGGGTGTCCTCGCTGTGCTGGATGCGTTCCTTGTACATCAGGCAGGCGGCTGCATCGCCGAGGGTGAGGAAGCGGTCGTAGTCCGGACTCATGCCGTAACAGTTGCCGGGAAACGAAGCCACGAACAGTTCCAGCTGGTTGTACGCCCGCTTGCTGATGTGGATGCCGAGCCTGCCGAAGCTGTTCTCCAAGTAGTTGGTGGGCTTTTGCAGGTCGGTACCCTTGTCACAGCACACCATGAGGTTGTAGTGCATATAGACAAGCTGCTTGCTCTCCCTCGCCACCACGTCCTGCACGCGCTTGATGTCCTCCACGGCCATCAGGTTCGATGGATTGGGGATGCTGGCATGGCGGTTCTTCTTCTTTTCCAGTGCGGCAAGCTCCTTTTTCTGGCCGGGCATGAAAATCATCTGGTTGTAAACCACCGTCCGTGCGTCGGGTATGCTGTCTATCATCGACACCAAGTCCACGGGCATCTCGGTGTTGTTTACCTCGATGTTGGTGAACGGGCGTACCAGCGAGGGCAATCCTGCGCTGTCCACATCGACGATGGAAAACACCTTGCATTTCCTGCCGCCCATCTCCACGCATTCCTCGCCCGCCTTGAAGCTGTCCATCGCCACGGGCTTGCCCAAGAAGTCCATCGTGAAGTAGTGGTCAACGTAAGTACTTGCTTCTGCCTTGTCCAGGAACTGGGTACGGATGCCTGCATCGCGCAACTGGTCTTTCACCTTGCGTATCTTTACCAGGAAGTCCTTCCACCGTTTGTCATCATAGGAGAACAGGTTGCCCTTGCGGTTCTCCTGCGTCACGGTCAGGTAGGTGCGGTTGTCGGTGTACTGTCTGCCTTTGAAATAGCGGAAATAGGATTCGCTCAGGAACTCGTGTCTGCCGTTGCCTGTTTCCTCGAAGCCCTGCCTCGTGAAGATGTCCTGCTTGTGCATGGCATAGCCCTCGCCGAGTGTCTGGGCAAGGGCGGTGAATAAACGGGTATATTCATAGTAGCTGTCGATGTCAGCGGAGAACTTCTGCACCGGATTTTCGATGCGCAGGATGGCGGAGTATTCCCCGGTCTTGGTGTAGAGAATGCCGATGCCGTCTACGTCCTCAATGGAGAAATAGATTTCCCGAAACATACGTTTGCGCTTGCAGCCCGTGCCGAATGCCCGGACGGAGATGGCCATGCCCGCCAAAAGTGCCGTGAATGTCAATAGTACGTATAGTGTCATGGGGTCTTCTTCATTTTAGAATAGGTAGAAAAGTCGTAGTTTCGCCTGGGTATACCGCTTAGATAACCTTCCGGTCACGATGCCGTGGGAGAAGTCCATCAGATAGAAGGTCTCCTTGCCGCTTTCGGAGCAAGTGAGGTATTCGCCTTGCAAGGGGGGTATCAGGCCTTTCAGCGTGGAGGGCTTGGCACATTCCAGCAGGTAATAGAGCTTGGCCAATTCACCGAGTGAGGGCACATAACCGCCGGGATGCCGTGCCGTCTCTTGCAGCATGGTTCGCCTGCCCAAAGGAGAATTTCGCTTGGTTTGTCCATCGGCTTCCACCAGTCCTTGCGTGAGGGTTGCCCCATCAGTATAGCCCAAGGCGCAATCGCTCGAATAGGGCATTCCTGGCTTGTAGATGACCTTGTCATCCTCGCCGATGCCGGTGGTCGGATTGACAATGCCTTCTTTTCGTTTCCCGTCAATGGTCGGGAATCGCCTGCCGCTTGAAACGCCGTTTCCGGAGAATACGAACGATCCCGGACAATCAGATAAGGCAACCGCTTTGCCGTGCTTGCCGTCCGTTTCCATGACCACGGCCATGGAAAGAGTGTCACGCTTCGCCTGTATCGTCCCGTCCCTTTGCAGGTAATGCCCCGTTTGCACGGAATCAACCGGCATCATCCGGAATTTATACGCCAGGCTACGCTCCGGCTCCACCCAACTGCTGTTGATGGCCACGCCCTCGTTGCCTTTGCGGATGGAGAGGTGCGTCATGCTTCCTGCCGTTAAGGGTGGCAACATGGTACGCAACACATGGTCTTTGCCGTTGATGCGGATGATGATAGTAACGGAGCAGGCGGTTTCGGTCGGAATCAGGTAAAGGTCATGCTTCCTGCCGTTGTTCAGCAGGCAGTCCGTACTTCCTGCTTGTAGGCTGCCGTTGGCTTTTTTATCGAACCATCTGCCTGTGTAAGGCTGATAGCCACCTTCAGTATAGATGTCATCCCCGATGAGGGTGATGCCATCCAACCGGTCACGCAGGTCATCGCCCTCACAGACGATGCGTAGCAATGCCATGGAACTTTGCAGCCTGAATGTCGGTTGGATGGTAGTCCCGATGATGCGGCGGGTTTCTACTCCATAAAGGTTTTCATCGAATGGGGCGATCAGGCGGAGAGTATCGTTTGTCCCTAGTCCTTTTCGGAAAGGATAGCAAACGCTGACGGTCGCCGTCGTGTCGGAAGTGAGTGCATGACGGTTTGCCGACACATACACGTCTCCCTTCCGGGTGAACATCGCTCCTGCTAATGCCTGCCTTTCTTCGGGTATGGCAGTGCTTACGTCCATATATACGCCAAGGTGGGGCCATGCAGGGTTTGTTGCCTCCATACCCTCAATGCAGACTTTAATTGGTTTGCGGGCTTTTTGCCACTCCATGCGTGTTTTCTCGCCCGATTCGATGGCGGCAACCGTGGGCTTGGGTTGCCTCTCTCCGCCGCAGGAGGCGAGCAGCAGCCCGATACATATCATTAGAAAGACTTGCATCCGTTCGTTGTTTTGTATGGTTCTTTAATCATTTCCGTATTTGCTGTTTTTATGGAGTAATATCATATCCCGCATCAAGGCCGCTTTAATCTTGGCATGGGCGTTTACAGCCCTTTGGAGCGGGCATAGACAAACACACCTTTGTCGTTCTTCTTGCTGTGAAGCCCCTTGCGCTGTTTGAGCAGGATGAGTGCCGCGCCGCAGCCAAGTGCGGCCACCAAGACTATCAGCCCGGCAAGGAAACCGGAGAGGCAGTAAGCCACGATGAAGCCGACAATGGCACCACCGATGGCCCCTGCCGCCCAGTAGATGTACCTTCCCTGAATCCCCATGAATTCAAGAGGCCGTTGCAGCCCCTTGAACATGGGGTATTCCAAAGGACGGGTGTCACCGTGCATTCCGGGCATGGCTTAGCTGGTGATGCCGAAGAACAACGGGAGTGCCTGTGCCGCAGCCACAAGGAAAATACAAGCTCCCACGATCATCATGATGGACTTCTTGACGTCCTGCTCCTCGTTGTTCATCTTGATGTACACGCTGATGGCTCCCACGATGGCCACGACACCGGCGATGGCGTAACACAGCTTCACCACGTAAGGCACGTACTTGGCGATTTCGGTCGTCACCGTGCCGAGGGCGGTGGTGCCCGCCGTATAGTCGCCGGCGGCGTTCTGGGCGAGTGCTGCTGTGGTGCCTGCTAGCAGCATGAGAGAGAGCATTTTCAATCTCCCGGAAGGGCAAAGTCCCTTCATCCACTTTCTGATTTTTCCTTTAAACATTCTTTTTACCTTAAAAATTAAACACTATGTGAATTGTCTCGTTTCTTCCTGTCATACCCGGTAGCCGAAGAACGCCGGGAACACAATGGATGCGCCGATGATGAACAGGCAAGCACCGACTACCATCATTATCTCCCTCGTGATGCCTTCCTCCCTCGTATTCATTTTGATGTAGATTTGCAGGCTGGCATAGATGGCGACGATGGCGGCAATGGCGTAGAGCAGGTAGAGCACATACAGCATCATGGTCACCACGTAATCATGCATAAGATCCAATGCGTCAGCACCCCAGCTATAATCCACGCCACCGCATTTGGCCGAGGCTGGCAAAGCCGTGCACACGCCAAACAACAAGCCTGTCCACCTGCGCATCTTACAACTCATTTCTTGTTATCTTCATGGGGGTTTTGAACAGGGTCTCCCGCCTGCCCTCCAACAATTCGTGGAGTTCGGGAGCGGTCACGCCGTTCTCGCTCGTTATCTCGGCTTCATACAGGGCCGACTTGATGCGATCCGCCTTTTCTTCGGCTTCACTCTGTTGCTCTTCGCTAGGCTGCCCGGCAGCATCTTCTTCCTCACTTTTTATCGGGTCGGCCGACGTATCTCCTGAACTACCCACATGGAAGCTGTCACCTGATTCGCTGACTTGCACGGATTCCTCTTCCTCCATGCCTTCCAAGTCAAACACCTCCTCGGTAGAGTTGGTGCGTCCTTTTTTGCCCTGCAAGTCCTTGGCAATGACCACCGCATAATAGATAGCGTAGGCTATTGTCAGCACAAAGGCAAATATCATAAATGGACTCATTGCTTTGTCTGGTTTATAGGTTTACAATCTCGTTTTGCCTGCAAAAGAATAATGGAAAAGCCGTCTTGTGAAACCTCTGACTGAAATACTGTGCTGTTTTAACTTGATTTTTCTTCGCGCGGAGAAATCATACTTTCAATCATACTTTGACAATCTTGCTAAAGACAGTTATACTTACTACGCTTGTTCAGTTATACTTGCCTGACCAACGAAGTAAATCTTCTATGGGCAACGAAGCGTATTAGCCGTCCACGGCTGTTGTTTTTTCTGTGCGAAGGTAAGGCGGTCGGGAAGCTGCAAGGCGCAGTTCCGGGAGGGCGGTCAGCTTCCTCCTTGCATTCGTTCCCTCCTTTCCGCCTTGGCTCTTGCACGTAAAAACAAGTCCCTTTGGACGGGTAAAAGCCCGACGGCAGGGAAGGAGCAAGAAGTCTAACATTAAATTATCAAAACGATGAAACAGATTATTTGGTCAAACGACAGCTTTATGGACGACGAGGCACGGGAGTATTACCAAGACTGCCAGCGTGAGTATTTGGAAGATGACGGTTACACGGTGAGCGATGAAGAATGGGGCGAGGAAGTGTGCAGGTGGCTCGATGACGAACGCATGAACCTCAATGTGCAGGTGGACGGCGTGATAATCGCCTTTGGCGACCTGGGTCTGTGGCGTGGCCGCAGGCAGGGATACCAGATTTTGGGCAGCAACGTTGCCGACATCTTGCACAGCTCTTGCATGGACAGCGAATGGTACGGCGATTGTTACAACATCCGCGGGCGCATGATGCACCACGACGGCACCAACTATGCGCTTTACCGGGTGGCGAAAAGCCGGGAGGATGCTGAACGGATAGCCGAAAGGATTTACAACCTTGAAATTGACGAGAAAGGCTTCCGCAAGCTCACACGCTCACTCTATCCATACGTTGCAGATGTTTACGGTTGGAAAGTCAGATGGCGCAGACCGGCATAAGGACTGAAAACAAGGAAGGACAGCCGTTCCCCGATGTGATAGGGCGGTTGTCCTTCCTTGCGATAATTGGCAAGCCAAAGCTTGCTTATACCTTTTATTATTTGTCTAACCTGTTATAAGCAGCTTGCTGATAAACTACTCTACAACAAGAAGTGCTTCAAGTTTTGCCGCTTCGTCTTTCAATTTTTGGGGTTTCTGTTTTGCCAACTTAGCAAGATTTACAAGTTTCCATTTAACAGACGGGTAATCTTTGAAGTATTCAAACTCATACCCATTCCATTTCGGTTCGCCAAGTTCGAAACTGACCAAAAATCTCTTGTCATCATCAGTCATCAACCGGTTGACTTCGGTTATCAGTTTAGTCCTTGTTCCCTCAAACTCCTCGTATGTGAAAGGAATGTCCGTCATGCCATCAAATTGGTTTACCATTGCCTCACGTTGGTCTATAAGCCGCGGGGAAAACGATTCATGGATAGGACGGTCGCTGCCAAGCAAGTTAAAGATAAGTCCTTCCCTGCAATCTGCCATCGGCAAATCCATATATTTCACATCAAACAGGTCACGGGGATGTTGCCGGGAAAGAGCCGCCGCAATCTTCCCGCCGTATAGCTGTGTCAGTGGAACTATGTCAGCATCGCAGTAGAGTCCGAACTCCTCTTGTGCCTTGTCGCTCAGTGGCATGGTTAATGCTTCGCCACCGACAAGACCTCTCTTGGTCTGGTTCACCTCCACCTTGACTTGTTTGCCCCGGTATTCGCAAAGTAGTTTGCAGATGTCGTACTTAGGCACGATGTGCATCCCTTTGAAAGCCTTTTCAGCTTTCTCTTTGATGGATTTCAAGTGCAGGTTGATGTCTTCCAAACTTTGGTTTCTGTCTGCTAATGGAGTATATGTCAGGTCTATATCAACCGAATAGCGAGGTAAGTTCTTAAGAAATAGGTTGATGGCAGTGCCACCATGCACGGCAAATACGCCCTCTTCCATGACAATTGGCATCAGTCGCAACAGAAGTTCCACTTTCTGAGCGTATATCTGTGTATTTGCGTTGTTTCTATTCATATTCAGCAAGTTCTTTGGGTATGGTCATATTATATTTTGCGATGTATTTTCCAGTGGGCACTATCATATATCGTGATGTGCCCAATGTTACAGAATCAAGTTTTAGAGCCTTGAACCAAGGGTGGGCCGCTTTTTCTGCCATATAGACAAACAGTCGTTTTACCTTTTGCGAAGTGCATGATTCAAGCAACGATTGCACCAGTTTAGGGCGAAGCGTGGTCAGGCTCTCCATGATGTAATACATATCCAGCAAGGAGGAAGCTGCATCTGGCAGATGAAGACATTCCAAGAATGCCCTTTCAGGGGAAGAAACGAGCAAACTGTTACTTTCAACAACCATTGGTTCGACTGCCTTCAAGTCTGTTCCAAGGAAAGAGGTTGTCATGTACTTGACAGCCATGTCCCAATTCCCTTGAACAATCCATAAGGGCAGTTTGTTTTCCTTGTCGGTAAACAGGTAGGCTTTAGGCTTGCCGAGGGAAAGATAATGTGAATACCCCCTTAATTCCAAAGCGGTATAAGCGCCCACGATGCACTGTTTACCAAGTTGCGAATTGTAAGCCGCCACCGTTTGCAGCAATGTGGGCGATTTGCCTTTCAAAGCATAAACGCCTTTGGATATACGAGTGAGCCAACCCCTCTTCATGTACGAATGTTGCTCCTTGGAGTTAAGTCCCTGTTTCGTGAGCCAATTCCCGAAAAACAATGAACTATTTGGATGCGATTCCAATATTTGCTGTATTTTTGTTGCCATATTCGCCTTTATTATGAATTTGACGATATTTACCATGCAAAAATACTGCATCCATCCCGAACTGCCAAATATTCCAAGGCAATTCTTTATGATTCTTGCGAAATATTTTCATTCAAATTCGCATAAATAAGGAATTGCAGACTCTGTAATAAGCAAATCCGTATTATTACGGCATCTTTTTCTTACCAACAAGGATGTCATTGAGGTCTTTGTAGAGCGGGTAGGTTTCCATCATGTCATGCACGGCATCGCCTTTGATTTCCCGTAGCATGTCCACCACACGCCGTCCGGCATCGTCATTGTCGAGATAGCAATAGATGTGCTTGTAGGCTTTCAGCCGTGACAATGCCTTGGGCAAGTTGTTTGCCAAGTTCAACACCAACAGGTCTGCGCCATAACAGGGTACGGACAACCGTTCCCGTTTCCGCAAGGTCAGAAAGGACAAATAGTCCATGAACCCTTCGAACAGGCATACGCAGTCTGTTTGTCCTTGGGAAATGAATGACACCGCTTTCGGAGCAATGCACCCCTTATAATAGGGATTGCGTATCTCATAGCCTCCCGCCTCGTTGGGGAATGCAATGGCATAGTAACTATTTCCATGGCAGGTGTAATGCGCTTCCCAACATTCTTGACTGGCTATTTCCATATCTATGCCTCGTTTGGAAAGGTAGGAAAGCAATGGTAAGGATTCCAACAATTCCAACCGCAGGTTTTGGAATACGGTTGCTTTCAGTTGCGTCCTATCAGGAGCTGATTGTTGCGGATGCGGAACGAATGTCCGTATCCTGAGAGGTGCAGCAGGAGCAGCCTGCTCAATCATTTTTAATATTTTAGGAATGTTGTGGGTGCGGTACACCAATACCGCAAGGTCGATAATGTCGCCGCTCTTGGCTGTAGCGAAGTCATACCATATATTGCGGTTCTTGTTTACTTTGAAGGACAGATCTTCGTCCTCTCGGTATGGTGCGTAGTACCATGCGTAACATGATGTTACCTTGACCGGATAAATCCCTATTGCCAATAAAAAATCCACAATTGGAATTTGTCGGATCAATTTAATGTTCATCCGCTTTATGATAGGCATTTCTGTTCAATTTTAGATTTCCATCGCTAATTCAATGCTTCTTTTGTTACTGCACAACCAACTGTCGAGCTCTTTTCGGTTAAAGAATATCAACTTTCCATGGGGCTTATAATGAGGAACTTCTTTTCCATTCAACAGTTTATATAATTGACTGCTTGAAAGTCCTGTATAAAGGCAGGCTTCCTTAAAGTTTAAGGTTTCCTTTGAATAAGAAAGCATCCGTTCTAACCTGTCTATCTGTGACTGTATGGCACATAATCTTAAGAAACAAGAAGAACAATTTGGTGAATTTGTATGACTTTTGCTTTGTACCATAATTTCAAATTCTTAAATATTACAGAGTTTACCTGCAATATAATTATTGTACGTATTTTGGCTGATTATTCCATTAGATTTCATGTATTGAATATAATTTTTGGATGTACGCTCTTTGACATCCAACATCTCACACAACAATTCTGATAATTCACTGTATGACAGGGATTTTCTTGTATAGAATATTTCTTTGGCAACATTGATTAAATCGTTGCGTTTACGACGCTCCTTATCTTCAACGGGTTTTTCTCCTGCAAAAATGTGCATGTCTTTATCCGTATCCCACGAGAACTGCAACAAAGGAACATCCAGTGGGCTTCCATCACGTACTTTTATAGCCTTCACTACCGAATAAACAGGATTATCATCTTTCTCTATGGAAATAATTGCAGCTGCCTTACGTTGGAGTTCCGATCCGATATGCCCTCGTAATTTGATCCCGTTCGGTACAAAATGCAACACACAGATAATACAGGTGCGGTAGATGCCTGCTAAACGATAAAGCTCGTCTACAATGGCGACACTCTCAGCTTCGTCGTTTGCAGAACGTATCAGATCAGCTATGCCATCAATGACCACAAGGTGGATACCACCGAACCTATGGTAATACAAATCCATACTATCCCTTATTATATCCAACCGTTCTTTTCTGGAAAGAGAGGCAAGATAGAATGAATGATAACTGTCGGGCATATGGGACAAACCACTTCTTTTCAAGGTTTTTGTCATATTCTTATATAACTGGTATTCTGATTGTTCCGTGTCATAATGCAGGATTGCTTTGTGCTTGAAATTCGGAGTGATGTCAAGTCCCAATGTGTCAATCTCAGAATATTCGTCTACCTCTATCAGGGTTCCTGCAATGATCGCTGAAATAAAATTGCTTTTGCCTGTACCTTCTCCACCCGTAACGCATAATAGATTATCATAGGTACCAAGTGGAACATTGTTGACTGAGACTACAGTTTTTGAATTTTGCGGGGGATTGTTATAATCCATTTCACATGATTTTATTAGCATGAGTGTATTTGAATAATATTTTTCAAGCGCACCCGTTATTAATGCCTGGAGGTCTGATTTTGTTTTGCCGGATGCAAAAAAATCTGAAATGTCTTTCTCCTTTTTAGTTCCGGGTAAAGGCAGTTCGATCCTTATGACATTATGCCCTGATAATGTTGAGCATTGTCGCAAAGATTCTCTTTTACCCGTTTCGTCAGAATCATACAGGAATATGATATGCCTGAACTTTCTCTCTAACATTTCTATGATTTGTATAGGTATTGTAGCTGTTTCACTATTGAAGCACAAAGCATGGAATCCCTTCGCATACAAAGACATTACATCTTTCTCACCACCTGTAATAAAAACGATGTCACCTTTATTGGGCAATTGTTCAAAGCCAAAGCAATAGGTATCTGGCATTTCTCCGCCATATAGGAAACGGTATTTCTTGTTCATTGGGCGGTATATCTTGACGTACCCTAATCCCTTATATGCAAAAACAGGGTCTATTTCGGAACTTTTGATTTTGAAAGGTTCGTTATTCCTGTTCACGCTTTTGAATACATTGACCGATGATACATGAAAAGTGTCCAAAACAACTTTAGTAATGCCGTATTGTTGCCAATATTCCAATTCGGAACATGTGAAGGTCTTCTCTACAATTTCATATATTGGGACGTCCACCTCAATGATTTGTATCGTGGCTTCTTTTTTACGCCTTATCGGATGAAGGGATTGTTTTGAATCTGTAACAACATCCAGATGAAGGTCTTTTGCTATCAGATTAATTATACTTACAAAGTCCGTCTTTAGATTCATCCCTTTCAATGTAGCCACAAACCAAAAACAATCTCCGGAATAGCCTTCATTGCCAAAGTCTTTCATCTTAAACATCATCGAATGCTTGTCAAAATAGATGTTACACGAAGCGTTTTTATCTTCATATAGGGGATTCCTAAAGTTTTTTCCGGGCTTGAAGGGCATTCCTAAATAGTATTTGAATACATCCAACCCTCGGTTAGTCCTCTCAAGTATCTCGTCTTTGCTTATCATTTCGTTTTATCTTTAGTGACATAGCCGTTCAGAATCACATTGTCTTTAAACTCCATGAGCCTTTTCAAGGCTTCTTCTTTAGGCGTAGCTGGAACCTTGACTTGGTAACATTTTATGGCGACGAAAAGAGATTTGTAGTAATATCTCACATCACCCGAATTAGCGTAGTGATACTTTACCAACCCGTTTTTCCGCCACCTGTACAGGGTGGATTCTGATATTCGCAAGACCTCCATTACATCTTTGCTGCTCATTTCCAAAGCATCGTCAATATCCTTGTTCAACTCCACAGTTCGCTCAATATAGCTTTCTATTCTATCCAATTGCTCTTTCAATTTCAGAAAGGCTGCACTGTCAATTGTGATAACTTCCATATTTATAAGTTTTAATTATTTCTTTTGCATGGAAACTAGAATTTTTTCCAATTTTTGTAGCTCTTCAATGCGTTGTACACCTATCTGAATAGTCACAGAATAAGTGTAGGCTGTGGGGCTTGCATCTCCTGCAAATAATTCAGCAATGGACATCTCCAACACTTTGCAATACTTTTCTATAATGCATAGTTTTACATTGCCTGCATCGCTCTCAACCCTGGATACAGTCGAAGGCGAAACATCCAGTTGTTCAGCCACATACTCTTGCGAATAGTTCTTTTCTTCACGTTTCCTTTTCAGTTTTGCACCGATATTGTCCATATTTTACAAATTTAGTGGCACCTGCAATTGGTTGTATTGCACAATATGCAAACATTTGCAGAGTACGCACCAAACCTTTCAACAGGTGCAAGTTTAATATATATGTAGGAAGATAATAAATACAAGTGAGAACCAGCTGCATGAATATGAATGGGATGTTTCATGGATTCTTATTCATACAGATGATGAATAATTTTTATTGTAGTTAATTTCCTCTTTCATAATAATGGACTAAAACGCTAATTTATCAGCAAAATTACTATATCTTATGCCAAAGTTACATATATTTTTATACCTTTGCATAATAATCCACAACATCCTATGGTAGATAAAGATATAAACAGATTAAAAGTAGTGCTTGCGGAAAAAAAACGTACTGCTAAATGGTTGGCCGTAATGCTCGGCAAAGACCCTACAACAGTTAGTAAATGGTGTACGAATAAATCCCAACCATCTTTGGAGATGCTCATGAGAATTGCTGAAGTGCTACAAGTAGACGTTAAGGATTTATTAGTCTCCAATATTCCTTCAAGGGCAGAAAAAGTAATCATCATACAAAATTCATAATATGAGGATAAAGGACATAACAATAAGGAACTTTCGTGGTTTTACAGAACGATCTTTCATTTTTGATTCAAGAATGAATGTTGTTTTAGGAAATAATACAACAGGTAAGACCACGTTACTACATGCCGTGCAAATAGCATTGGGCGCTTTTTTGCAAGAGTTGACTCTCGTCACCGGCTGTGCCAGAAACACGAAAGATAGCGATGTCGTAAGGAAATACAGTGAATTGACTAAAAGTTTTCAAAAACAGCAGGCGAAACCAGTTTTTGAAGTAAATGCTTGCTTCATTGATGGAAACTACAATTTCACATCAAAGGAATACTCCTGCCAAGAAAAGGACATCAAATGGCTTAGACTTGGTCCCAAAAATTCTCGTAAAAATGCTGGGGAATTGAAAGATATGGTGGCTAATATGGAACAGAAACGACGTGATGCTGACATAACAAAAACAACATCGGTATTACCGTTAATGATATCATTCGGTGCTTCCCGTCTTGAGAACAACTATAATGGGGCAGAAAAAACAAAAGCACGTGCTTCGAGGGAAGAAAAGGCATATAAATGTGCGTTGGATGAAAAAGTGGACTTCAAAAGCGCATTTGACTGGATTTATAGATTTGATAAGGAACTGGATAAAGGGCGTGAATTTGCAGGGTCTAACATTGCCTTTCTGAATGCGTTATCTGATGCCATACCTGCATTAAAAGTAATTGAGATTGACCGGAAAAACAATGAGTTTACTGCCGAAATACAGATGGCAAAAGATCCACAACCCTACTGGCTCACGTATGACATGATGAGCGACGGTTTTAAGTCGATGATAAACATCGTCGCAGAAATCGCCTATCGGTGTATTGAACTCAATGGTTTTTTAGGTGTAGACGCGGTAAAAAAGACACCGGGAATTGTCATGATAGACGAGGTGGACTTATATTTACATCCTCATTGGCAAAAGCACATCCTCTTGGATTTGCAGACCGCATTTCCAATGATGCAGTTTATTGTGACTACTCACTCGCCGTTTATCGTGCAAAGTGTGAAAAGCCAGAATGTAATTACTTTGGACGGGGTAAAGGGTATTGATGACCCGAACAAACGGAGTATTGAGGAAATCGTTATAAATGAGATGAATATGGATACAGTCAGAAGTGCCAAATACAATGAAATGGTAGAAAAAGCGGAAGAATACTACCGGCTTGTGAAGGAAGAAAAGGCAGACACGCCAGATGCTCTAAAGGTCAAGAAAGAGTTGGATGAGATAGAAAGCCTGTTTTCTGACGACCCGGCTTATGTGGCACTTCTTAGAGCAGAAAGGAATGTGTTATGAGGCCTGTTGAGAAATGGAATCCTGAGAATGAGCCACGCATCAATGATAATTATCCCAATTATAAAGATGCAAAGCACCCTTTATGCATGAACTTGGGAACGATATGTTCTTATTGCGAAAAAGCTTATGACGATGAACGGGACTTGCAGGTTGAACATATCCAACCTAAAAAATACAAAGATGCTGATGGCAACTATATCTATGCCCATCTTGAAACCGCATGGAGTAATTTCTTGCTTTCCTGTCCAACTTGCAACGGAGCAGACAACAAAGACACAAAAAACGTTGTGTATGGAAGTTGCCACTTGCCACACCTCAACAACACTTTTCTGAGCCTTTGCTATAAAGCAGGAGGCGTGGTAGAAGTTAATCCTTCTTTAAGCGGAAAATCAGCGAACAATGCCCGTGCGTTGCTTGAGCTTGTGGGACTAAATAAAGGACCGAAAGATTCAAGTGCGAAAGACTATCGATGGAGGATAAGGTTGGAAAAATGGAACTTGGCAAACATATATCTGGAAAAATATATAGCTGGATCAGTTGATGTTTATACGATTGTCGATTTAGTCAAGGGGCATGGTTGCTGGTCTATATGGTTTACTGTATTTAAAGGACATGATGAGGTACGGAAAGCCCTTATAGAAGAGTTTCCAGGCACAGCAGCTTCTTGCTTTGACGCACAAAACCATTTTGAACCAATCTGTCGGAATCCACTGGATGACGAGGATCCTGTATAATTCTTAATGCAAGTTAAAGCGATATAGACAACATCCAATGGTTCCCTTATTCACCCTTAGTGCATGGTGCAAGCCTCCTTATATAAGGGGCTTGCACCATGCACTAAAAGTGTAGCAGAAATAATCCTAAAAAATTTATTTTCAAACATTTGGAGATTAGTTCGAAAATAACTACTTTTGTACCCAAAAGAAGTGACGATAGAGGTCGTCAGATGGACTTCAGGAAGCATTCAATGCTGTGCTACAAGATTGCTACAAAACGCCAATACGGTGTAACGCAAAAGCGTAATATACAGAGAGTTAGGGTAAAGGTTCATTACCCTCTCTCTCCGCAATAAACATTGGAAATCAATGTTTTACAAAACAAACACCCGATTTTACACCCAAGAATGTAAAGTCGGGTGTTTTTGTATTATTTAAAATTGATAAGGCAAGATGATGCTATTGGCTCAACCATTTGCACCAACCCATTTACATCACCTTTCCCAATATAAGGCAGGCATCGCCGTATCTTTTCGGCAGACCAGTCCCACCATTTCAGCGTTTCGAGTTTCCGTATTACTTCTTCATCGAAACGCTTCCTTATCGGTCGGGCGGGAACACCGCCGACTATCGTATAAGGCAGCACATCTTTCGTAACAACGGCACGGGCGGCTATGATTGCTCCGTTGCCGATGTGAACGCCAGCCATTATCACCGCTTCGTAGCCTATCCATACATCGTTGCCTACCACGATGTCGCCTTTGTTATCCCAAGCCGTTGCCACATCTGATTTCTCCAAATCCCAATCCTCATAAAAGAGTGGGAAGGTGTAAGTAGATAAAGATTTCAAGGTATGATTGGCACTGTTGAACAGGAATTTCGCACCGCAAGCAATGGAGCAGAATTTGCCGATTATCAGCCGCTCGTGGTTAATAGGATAATGATAAAGCACATTGTTCCGCTCGAAAAGTAACGGGTCGGACACGAAATCATTATAGATAGTATAATCGCCCACTTCGATAGACGGGTCTTTCACGACTGCATTCAGGTACACGGTCTGCGTGTCGCCTGTGCGTGGATATATCTTTTTCATCATGACATTCAGTTTTTAATAGCGTTTATATTTCAAATAAATGACAGACTGCACCCCAAGTCCAATCACGAACAGGTATTCCACCGTCCAATAAACGGCAAGAGGTACATCCCAATGGCTCAATCCACATAAGTAGAGCAGATAGGCGGCAATGGTTGTCGCCTGAAAGATGAAAGCCGTACGTGTCGCCCCCGTTCCCGTAACGGCATTCATATAGACATAACTGGGTAAGGCAAATACATAGTTCAGCAACATAACTACAAACGGCAACCATGCGGTTTGCACGATAGCTGGATTGTCCGTATAGATGCTGACAACAGGCTGATGGAAGACCAATGCAAACGCAATCAGCGGTAAGCCGATGGCATAGCCTAATCGTATTACCCTGCTGCATAGTGGAAACACTTGCCCTCTTTCGTTCGCTCCAATCAAATTGCTTACCAACGAGCCAGTTGTGGCTGCAAACGAATTGACGATGACAAAAAACAGGGTGGAAATACTTCGGAGAATGTTTGCCACTGCCAGTTGCAATTCTCCCAAATGTTCTATCGCCACGAAGAACAGAAACCAAGGAGCTACGCTGATAAATGAATGGAGCATACTCCAAACGGATACATGGCAAACATGGAGCAATACACCTTTGTCGAAGCTCCAATATAAGCCATAGAACCGTCTATCCATTTTCCGCAAGACATGGATGGAGAGCACCACCAACGAACACGCTTCGGCAAAAGACGATGCGATGGCTGCACCTGCTATTCCCATGTTCCAATGGAATATGAGCAGCCAGTTGCCCAGAATGTTCACCAATACGGCTGTCAGAGCCGCCACGTTCAAGGCTTTTGTACGGGTAATACCAACCAAGAATGAGCGTAAAGCAAGGAACGGAAAGGAGAACAGCAATCCCCAAATGCGCCCATCCAGATAATCAATCACAGCATGATAGACTTCCGCAGAAGCAATCAGCCGACTTAAAATAATCGGGGAAAACAACTTGGAGAACAAACACAAAAAGACAGCAAGTCCCGACAGAAAAAACAATCCTTGAAAGAATGTATTTCCTGTTTCGGAATAACGCTGCCCGCCGTTGCGCCGTGCGATAACGACTTGTAAGCCCAAACTGAAACCGAAGCCGAGCATATAGATAGCCAGATACCAAATCCCGGCAAGGGCGGATGCGCCCAATTCTATTTCTCCTACATGCCCTAAGAAAATGGCATCGGTGATATTGATAAGTTGTTCGATAAGGATGCTCATCATTACAGGAAAGTTGATGAGCCAGATATTCTTATATGTATAGTTCATTGTTCAACTTGATATGATGCGACAAGTCCTGCTGCACAAGGCGGCATGACACATTGCATGATTATGAATTTGGAATAATGGCAAAACAAGAAAGGACAAACCTATTATAAGCCTGTCCGTTGCTGAATAGCTTGATTAAAATGCTATCCGTTAAGCGCAGCTATATGCACACTTGCCATTTCATACGGGTTGAACAATTCTATTTTTTCTGTTAGTTCCGCAAAGATAGCTTTTGTTCTTGATTATACCTCCAATTTTCCAATTTCTTTTTGTAGATTTTCCAAAAAACGGGAAGCATGTGCGCCATCCATCTGTGTGTGGTGAAACTGAAAGGAAACAGTCAATGTACATTTCCACAAACTCTTTTTGTATTTAGCCCAAATCAGAAACGGATTGTTGAACACACCGCTATACATGCCAACCGCTCCATCTATCTCATATTGTGCAAGGGCAGACGTGCCGATGACCATGCTATCTGTTAGGTCATGATTCCGGCAACTTTCGGCAACCTGCTTCGTCAGTCTCAGGTAATTGGCATTGAATTGTTGGAGATTGTTGGAGAAAGGGACATCGCAGGAACTGACTTCACCCTCCCGATTGGCTACAATGGTACAGACGGCAATGTTGTCGTATTGCATTAACTTCCTGCCAACAGGTAGCATATAGAACTCTTTTATGTTACTTGCCGCTTTTCCAACACACCAGCACATCAGCATATTAAACTTTAACCCCGTCCGTTTGCTGATGCGGACAAGGCGGGTTACATCTACCGTCTTGAAAAAGGTGAGCATGGGCATAGGTGCATTCATCCACATTTCAAATGCGTAGGCACGGGTCGTTTCTTTTGGATTTACTTCTTTCATTCTATCGTTTTTCATTCTATCGTTCATTTTTAAGTTAAATAAGCGCAAAGGTAAGCTGGCTATTAGACTATGGATAGAATAAAAGGGACATTATGTAGGGTTGCTGAACAAATCGGAATAAGGTTTGCATACATTTAACAGAGACAATGGCGTATAGCCGCTGAATTGTTTGAACTCCCGGATAAAATGCGACTGGTCAGCGTAACCGCATTGATATGCCAACTGAGCCAAATTTGTATCTTCCGAGCAATGCTGTAACAGTTTCAATGATTTCTGGAAGCGAACTATCCTTGCGTATTCTTTGGGATTCGCACCTACCAGTTCATTAAACAGGCGTTCAAACTGTTTTTTACTTAAACAGACAACGGAAGCCAATTCTGTGACAGAAGTTGCCGGCATTGCGAACAGTTGTTTTATAGCAGCGGTTATTCTTTTGATGTTATATGCCGTTTTTGAAACCAATACATCTGTGATTTGTGATAATAGCCATTGTTCTATTATGCAGATGTATAGATTTGTATTTTCACAGTCAAAGATTTGTGCAGCCAGTTGTCTCAAATGCTTGTTTTCAAAATCATAACCGGAAACCTCCTGATTGTGCAATAAGAATATGGGCAAATTCAAGAAGGCTTTTAGGACGTATGGCTGGAACACAATCACAATCATTTCCACATTCCCATCCGCACATAAATGGGAAGGATAGTTTACCTGACCGCTAATAGTAAATTCCGATTGAACGGTTTTCAATTCCGGGATATAGAGCGGCGTTTGTTTATGGAAAATGATTTGAGGACAGCCAATAGGAAAAGTAAGGGTATTCAGCGGTTGGTTACTTTTGAATACCCAATAATACCTGACATAAGGTTGTAATTCCTTGCAAGGCTTATAAAATTTGAAGTCCTCTTGAATCATTATGCAAAAGTACAATATCTAAGGTTATTATCATAAAGGCGATAACTATTTTATTTTTCATCCATTCGTTTGGCAAGACATTCTTCCAGTTTTTTAAGATATGCTGTTTGGTCTTTCCGTTCTTTCATGGCGATATACGCATCATAATAACCGCCTAAGTCTATGTTGAATATGGAACTGAGGTATTCCATAAACTCCTTAATCTCTATATTGCCGTGATTTATATCGCCGGAAGAGACAAGCGCATAGCCCAATTCTATCAAAGCATTCTTTTTTCCTGTAAAACGAATAGGAGTCTTTGTAGCAATGGTTTGTTTTTCCTCTATGTAACTGTCGCATTCAAGTTTTTGCAATTTCTTGTTCAGATAAATGCGTAGCATTTCATTAGCAAGTATTTTTGCGACTTTATAATCATATCCGGTTGAAAAATTAGGGTCTTTGTCAAATTGTGCGCTGTCTGTGCATAACCGAAAATCAACTTTTCCACGCAGGAAATAAAGTTCGTCATGTACCGTAGAATGGGAACGGTAATACTGATAAAAATCCAAATTGCGATTAAAGAAATATGTCAAGCTATCCAACTCCTTGTTTAAATACAGTCTAATCACATCATTACTTCCAGTAGGACATTGTACTTCAATGCGGTATATTTTATGAAAATACAACAACCGTCCTAACAATTCCGGTTTTTGGTTTTTGAAGAAATATATTTCTTCCTCTTTTGACGGGAATACATAGGTTTGCAAATCGTTTCGTAAATCGGATAAAATACCCTGTAAACGATGTACCATAGCAAGAGAAACTGGAATAATATCATAGCCGTAAAGGTCGATTTCATCTATCTCTAAATCTATTTTCGACAAGATATTAGCCAGTTTCTTTTTCATAATCATGGTTCTCTTACAAGGACTTAATACTATCCCTGTATTGTTTTAATTCGTGTTCACTAATTTGCCTTATTGCCAAATCCAACTCGTTAAGTATTCTCACCTTATCATTTGGTATCATCCCTACAAACGGGATGGTATTTGATACGGTATTACCTAATAATGTTGTTTCTATATTCAAGTTTGAGATAAATGTCTTTAATTCCAACAATCTCTCATGTTCTGTAGCTTCCACATATTCCCCATTTTGTATTTCCTGATATAGTTTTGATTCGGGAAATACAGTTAATGACACGAAGTTGATAGTGAACGGATGGAGCTGGTTAAACACCATAGCTGTGTTGATAGCGTTTTGTTGCCCCTTATTCTTGCCTGCAAGACCTGTCAGATACACAAAGTTGTACCTGATATTAGCTTCTTCCAATTTTTTGCATTGTTCGATAATATCATTGGCTGTATAACCCTTGTCCATTCTTGCAAGTGTTTCGTCATCTCCAGATTCTGTACCAATGCTGATACTGTCGAAACCTAAATGGCGCAAATTTTTTAATTCTTCCACTGTTTTAGGCTTTATATCTGAAATTCTTGCGAACATACCGATGCTTTCGCAATATCTGAGATACTTTCTAATCAAAAGCCCTAAATCCAATAGTCTATTATAGCTTAATGCAAAAGGATTGGCTCCGGTTAAAAAGACACGCCTTGCCCTTGGTTGATACTGCTGTATTACCTTCAAATCTTCTTCGACCTCGGTTATAGGTGATAGGCGGAATTTTGTGCCATGATACAAACTGCAAAATTTGCATTTGTTATGCGTACATCCGGCTGTTACTTGTAAGAGTTGAGAACTTGCCTCATAAGGAGGTCTCCAAATCTGACCTGTAAAATGTAATAGTTCCATATATTATAATTAAGCATTAAAAAATCGGTTATTTTCTATACTTTTGCATTGCAAAGTTAGGATGTTTCTTTTGAAAAAAGAAGAACTATACTATCTGTCAGCCACTTACGTTTAGGTTAGTATTCTCAATATCAGTAACATTAAAGATGAAAAAAATGAGGAAAAAATTGGATTATGATTTTTGTTCGGCATCTCCAATATTGGAATGGCTGGGTGATAAGTGGGCTTTAGTGGTTTTATTGAAGCTACATGAAACAGGGGTAGTGCGTTTCAATGAATTATATAAAACGATTCCTTCCATTTCGGAAAAAATGCTTTCTTCCGTTTTACGCTCACTGGTAACAGACGGATTAGTAAATAGGAAAATATATCCATCTGTACCACCCAAAGTAGAATATTATGTATCAGAGTTCGGTGAAACTTTAATTCCTCATTTGGAGCAATTAAAGCAATGGGGACAAGAGAATTTTGATACAATAATGGAAAATAGGCAGAAAAATAAATATTAGTGCAAGGTGCAAGTATATATCTATATATAGCTTGCACCTTGCACTAACCCCAGAAGATTTATTTTCAACGATTTGTGTATTTCAAAATAAAGCAGTATCTTTGAACCGTAGTTTTAGGCAGACAACGAACAGCCAAAAGGTGACAGAAAAGTGTTATTCTTGTAACCTAAGTTGTACCCCCTAAGGCTTTGACATAATGATAATAAATTGAATTTCAAGGATATTGGAGGGTAGGTTCGAAATCCTCTCTCTCCGCACAGAGTCCTGTAAATCTTGCGATTTACAGGACTTTTGCTTTTTATGCTTTTTGTAGTCCTCCTTTTTTTTACCACCATATAAAGAACTACTGCAAAATAGTCACATCATACGACTATTTTTGCAGTGATTTCATTCTGTATGTTATTGTCCGATAACTGATTTGGACCATGCAGACATGGCCTATGAGTGGTTGTATGGCAATTATCAATGGGCGGCTGGTGATTACCTTTGCACCCGCTTTTCTGAAAGTAAACAATAGCTATAGATGATGATTTTGATTTTTGAAAGTTCATACCAAGTAAAAACCGGCCGTCGGAATGCATCTGATTCGTGACCGTAAAACAAAAATGCGCCCGCACAATACGGACGCATTTCTGTTTTTATAAAATTACCACCAACAGCAGAACAGCAGTGATACCCCCTTCTTCAGCTTCTTTCGAGGCTTCCTGTTCTGTTTGTTCTAGGCGATGGCAGGAGAAAGCACTCCCATAGAAGATAAAGTTCTATCTTTCCACCTTGAATATGGCGGCACTTATGCCAGAAGCTTTAATCACATCAGTCTTTTTTCCTGATTTATACACAACCTTTCCTGTGGAAAGAACAGAAATTGCCTTACCACCTACGGAGCTGATATTGAGAGAGGCTGCCTTGGCACCAGGATTCACGACAACAACATACTTCTCCTCACCCAAAGTGCGCTCATATACCATCGGATATTCCTGCCCCTTCTGGTTCAGGAGTTTCCAATCTCCCTCATTGTCAAGAGCCTTGGCTGAATGACGCAAAGCGGTCAACTTACGGGTATATGACAACAGAGAATTCTGATCTCCCTGCTGAGCCTCAACGGTCAACTTTCCGTTTTCCGTATCTACAGGTAAGTAGAGCTTATCGGGTGCACTCGTAGAAAATCCGGCATTCTTGCCCTTGGTCCACTGCATCGGAGTGCGGGTACCCGAACGCTCATTGCTACCCTCCTTATTAGGGAGATTCATCTGATACTTCATACCAATCTCATCACCATAATAGATAAACGGAATACCTGGCATGGTGAGGAAGAAGGTCATCGCCACCTTCAACTGGTCAGGCGTGTTGCGGGTACCGATGTTAGGACGCTGGTAATCGTGGTTGGCAGATGGAATAGCGATGTAGCCGAGATTCTTGGTGGCATTGTATGCCTTGGTATAGTTCTCGCTAAACTCCTTGAGCGAGCCCTTGCCCTGCCTGTCGAAATAGCAGTTCTGGTAACTCTGCTCCCACTTGCCCCATGGAGTCTTGCGGTCGAAGAACAGAGAAGCATATCCCTTGAGACCGAAATGGATGTAGAAATCGATGTTGAAGCCGGCAGGAATGGCTTGCTGCGGATTAGCCCACTCTGAAATCAAGACGGTCTCTGGATAATACTTATCCTTCCAGGCACGCATCTCATTCCAAAGCTTGGAAACCTCCTTCTTGTCAGGGTCGTTCTTGACAAGCGATGACGCCATATCTACACGGAAGCCATCCACACCCTTATCAAACCAGAAAGCCATGATGTTACGTATTTCCCTGCGGACAGCCTGTGGTCCTGGAGCATCTACGCCCTGCTCCCAAGGATGATTTGGATCTGGATGAGCAAAACCATAGTTCAAGGCAGGCTGGCACTCGAAGAAATTCTTCTCATAATACTTGGCACGAGGAGCATTAGCCTCCACATATCTTCCTCGGGTACTAGACTCCGGACTTGCTTCCTGATGACGGGCTTCTATTTCTTTCTTCTCACTCTCAGGGATATCATTCATCCAGATATAATAATCACTGTAACGCTGGTTAGGATCTTTCTCGGAAGACTCCTTAAACCAGGCACACTTGGTGCTGGAATGTCCTGCCACCAGGTCGAGACAAACCTTTATACCCCGCTTATGGGCCTCATTGACCAATGTAACCAAATCGGTATTGGTACCGAATCGAGGATCCACCTTGTAGAAATCGATGACATCATAGCCACCATCAAACCATCCCGACTCAAAGATTGGATTGAGCCAGAGAGCGTTCACGCCAAGCGACTTGATGTAATCCAACTTGGAAGTGATACCCGGCAGATCGCCAATACCATTGCCATCAGTATCCATATAGGAAGATGGATAAATCTGATAGAAAAGTGCATCACTCAACCAAGCCGGTCCCTTCTTCTGTTCTGCCTGAACAGAAAGTGTGGTTGCCGCCAAAGCTGCAACCAACAGCATTTTATTCATTCTTTTCATAAGCAACATTGTTTATTCAAAAAAAACTTTCTTTCACATAATAACTCAAAATTCTGCATTTTATTGTGCAAGAATGCTAATTGCAAATCCGCCACCTGCAACAGAGTTCAACTTCAAGACAGACTTGTTGATCACAGTCTTCTTGGTGATGACATAAGCCTGAGGATTGGTCTTGTAGTTGGCATTTAACGATTCATGCTGATGTATTTTGAAAAGCTCCTTGAATGCATTGTATCTAACGGGACAGTAGTGTCTTTATTTATTAATCGGCTCAAATTTACTCATTTTTTGCCAATAATCGGGTTTGTTTGAGCCGATTTTGTGTGTATTTAACGGGCTTTTGAGCCGATTCGGCAAAAACATCTTGAGGAATAGACGAAATGGAAAAGATAAAACCAAACTAATAAAACTTCACTATGGCGGCTCTTGTCATGCAAGTGAATGGCTTCCAATTTCAAGGTAAGATATATATTGCTTTGGATGAAGGCTCTGATTACTACCGTATCTATGGGGGAAAAGGATGGAACAACAAAAGAATATCATCATGATATTTCTTTTGATGAACTTGGCGATGTACTTGACTTAATGATAGAGACTGGAGGTATGACCAAGGAAGAGTACCAAGCAAAGGTAAAGGACTTTGTTTGTAGCCTCTAACATAAAATCTATTGGCGCAAAGTTAGTGTTAAACACGAGGAATTTATCTTTATTCTAATGGTTTTATACTAACTTTGTACCAATAATAGGATATAACGCTACACTGCGCTACAAGACGCTACAAGCAGGCTACATATTTCAATGCCTATAAAAGTTATGTAACATCTTGAAAATCAATATTGCTACATGAAGATACAACTTTCAGAGTCATATTTGACTTATAGGCAATTGAATAATAATGGTAAGATAGTGGTCATGGTGTAGTATTATCCCCCTTTCATAAGGACAATTCATAAACATAATACAAAGGCAATGAGATGATAAACAGAAAACAATGGCAACCGACTTGTTTGAAAGTAATAAGCGAGTATCGTAATGCCATAATCTCCTCAAAGATTTGAGGAATGGAGTAGGAAATAGAGTCGATAGATTTCTTAAAATAGTTAAATTGTGTAACAAAAGTCATTCATACACAGTGTTTTAAGACGTTTTGTCTTGCGCCAGTTCTGCGCCATTTTTCGTGCAAAATAAGCGAAAATGCCTAAAGACGGCACTTGAATATCAACGAGTTACAGAAGATGGTAGAGTGGTATAAAATCCCTCTCTCTCCGCTGAAACCTAAGACATTAGGTAGTCAAATTAAGACAAGTCCCGTAAAATCAACGTTTTACGGGACTTTTTCTATTTATCCGGTGGACAACCGAAAGACATTCAAATGCCCACTTCAGACAAAGTTCCGTTACAAAATCGTTACAGGAAAATCGGGAAAATCTTCTGTAACGATTTTCGATGTAAGTCCTTGATTTGTCGCTCATTGACGTTCAAATGTCTGCTTGTAACCCAATTATTAATTATTCCTTTGCAGAGGGAAGTCATTACACCCACTGTAACGGAGCTAAATTAAAAAAGGATATGAGTAAGAGTACATTTAAGATTCTGTTCTATCTAAGAAAGAACTATCTGAACAAGGAAGGAAAAGCGGGTATTATGATTCGTCTGTCGCTTAACGGTGAAATTTCTCAATTCAGCTCAAAGCTGGATATAGAACCTGATAAATGGGATACCACATTGGGCAAGGCGAAAGGAAATACACAAAAAGCCCGCCAGTTGAATGAAACATTGGAGGACATCCGTGCTTCGCTGAAAAACCACTACCGGGATATTGAAGTGCATGAGTCATTCGTAACGGTAGAAAAAATACGCAATGCGTTTTTGGGAATAACGGCGAAACAAAGAACACTGCTGGAACTTTTCAAGAAACACAATGAGGATGCAAGAAAACTGGTCGGCATCAGCAAGACTCCTGCCACCCTCGCGAAATATGACCGCTGCTACCGGAGGCTGGAGGAATTTATGAAAGTGAAATACAATATTTCGGATATATCACTGAAGGAAATCGGGCACATGTTCATTACGGACTTCGAGAACTATCTGAGAACGGAAAGCAAATGCAATGAGAATACTACGGCAAAATTCATGCAGACGTTCAAGATGATTGTAATCATCGCCAAAAACAACGGTTGGATTTATACTGACCCGTTTTCAAATTATAAAATCAGACTGAAACGTGTGGACAGAGGTTATCTGACGGATGCGGAACTGCAAAAGATAATGAAGAAGAAGTTTCCGACTAAAAGACTGGAACAGGTACGGGACGTGTTCCTGTTCTCCTGTTACACGGGATTATCATATGTGGACGTGAAGGAACTGAAGGCAAGCGACATCAGAATCTCGTTTGACGGGAAGCCGTGGATCATGACGCACCGTCATAAGACAGATACTCCGGTAAACGTACCGCTGCTGAAAATACCCCAAGCGATACTCCAGAAATATGAAGGTCAGCTCCCCAAAGGTCAGTTGCTGCCTGTACTGAGCAATCAAAAACTTAATTCTTACTTAAAAGAGATTGCGGATTTGTGCGGTATAAATAAAAATATTACCTTCCACCTGAGAAGACATATTACTTTCTCTTACTCAGTGAAAACAAGAAACTTACAAAGATTGTCAGCTTAACAGGTAACGATTTGGAAACCAGCGGGCTTCTCTATTCTGCAATGTTCTGCATCAATCAAAAGAACGCTTTTCTCATTTGCAAAAGTAGTGTTTTTCTCTTTCATTGCCAAAGTTATTCCTCTGAAAAATAGAGTAAATCAAACATCTTATCATTATTGTACATTTGTTGCACATCTTGCTGATGAAAATCGGTAGTACTGTCTTGCTTTTAATTCCATACCGTTTCCACATCATATTTGAGCCTGCCCGTTTGCGAATAGCTTGTCGGCAGGTTCGCCTGTCTGTGTGCCGACAGGCAGGCACGCCGGCAGACCGGTCGGCAGGCAAGCTGGACGGCAGGCAGGTTGGAGCGCGGGCAGGCTTGCAGGCCAGCGTGCGTATGCCTATATGCTTTTGTTTATTGCACCATTCTTTTGTTGCTTTATTACTACGTTGATAGACGGATGTATTGTACCACCGATTTATATCATTCAAACTCCACCTCTCTAAAGCCACAATCCATTGCTGATACCTTTATTTGAAGTTTCGCTGTTGTAAACCTGCACAACAGCACGACAGCAAACCAGCATATCATTGAAACCATGTTGCTTCCTATCTGCATTGAATTACTTTTTTGGTTGTCGGGTTCTGTTCTTCATTGTTTTTGCAAACTATTGGTTCGCTGAGCTTGTAAACAAGCGAGGCTGTATTTGCCCCAAATAGCATTTCCTTATTGGTCTAATGTCTGTTTTGGCTGTGATTGGCACATATCGACATCGAATTGACACTATTGTTTGTTTCTCAGAAGGATGAAAATCCGGCTTTATTTCCCGTAATCTCAATAAGGTGCAGGCTTGCACACCGCTCTCATCCCCTTTCTTCTTTTGGGCAGCTTAGGCATCGGGAAACGATGCTTTGAGAGCCGAAATAACAGCACAAATTCCAATCCGTTTGCTGACGGATTTCTTGTGCTCTCAAAAGCACAGCAAGGTGTCCTTCGAGTTACCCGAAGGCTTTTCGGTTACTGCCGAAAAGTGGCAGCAGCAAGGTATGTTTCGAGTTACTCAAAACATTTCGGGTTACTCCCGAAAACCTTGCCGCCGGGTTGCCTCTCCGAAGTCGGGCAACCTGTTCAAACCTGCGGTGTTCTTGGTCTATTCCTTGTACTTTATACCGTACTCTTTCATCTTACTATATAGCGTGGTACGTCCGATGCCGAGCAATGCCGCAGCCATCGTGCGGTTGCCCTTTGTCTGTTCCAGCGCATGAATGATTTGTTTCTTCTCCATATCATTTAGTGCCAATGAAGCGTCAGCCGCCAACGGCATTTCATCGAACTCCAACGCATCCGCCGTGACCGTGTCGCCTTCTGTGTGCAGCACCGCCATGCGCACGACCCGTTTCAGTTCCCTCACGTTGCCGCCCCACGTGTATGCAAGCAGTTCTTTCTTCGCTTCCGCGTCAAAGCCTTTCACCTGTTTTTCAAATTCCTCGTTGGCAAGTTGCCGGAAGAAGTCCGCCAATGGCAGAATGTCCTCCTTGCACTCGCGTAATGGCGGTATGTGCAGGGTGTATTCTTTCAGCCTTTGGTAGAGGTCAGCCCGGAAACGCTTTTCGGCGATGGCGGTCTGTAAGTCCTCGTTGGTGGCGGCGATGATACGGACATCGGCTTTCTTGTCCTTGTTGCCGCCAGTGGGTCTGTACCGCTTGGCTTCCAACGCACGGAGCAGCATCTGTTGCACTTCCGGTGGCAGGTTGCCTATCTCGTCAAGGAACAACGTACCTCCAGCAGCTTCTTCCCAGACTCCCAACCTCTTGCGTTCAGCTCCTGTGAACGCCCCTTTCTCGTGTCCGAATAGGTCGGATGCGGCAAGTTCCTTCGACAGCAGGCCACAGTCCACGGCCACAAAAGGCTTTCCAGCCCGTTTGCTCCTTGCGTGTATCTTCTCGGCTATATGTTCCTTGCCCGTGCCGCTCTCGCCCAATATCAAGACACTCATGTTTGTGTTGGCAACCAGTTTTATCTTGTGGTCTATCTCACGGAAAGCTGCGCTCTGCCGCTCGTAAATCGGTATTTCGTGGTGTTCCAGCCGTTTCTGCAAGGCTTTCAGGAGCGGCGGCAGGTTTATTTCCAACAGGTCTTTGGGGATAAAGTCCTCCGCACCCAGCTTCAACGACCGGACGGCAATGGGGATTTCGCCATGCTCCGTCATGATGATGTAGGGATTATTCCTGCCCTGTTTCCGCAGTTCTTCCAATAGGTCGATGCCGTCACCGTCGGGCAGGCGCATATCGGCAAGCACGATGTCATCCTCCTGCATTTTGGCAAACAGCTTCCGTGCGCCGTTGCAGTTGGATGCAGCCATACAACAGAATCCTTTGTTTTCCAACAGGCGGCACACAAAGTCGGAATAGATGATGTTGTCCTCAATGACGATTATTCTGCCCATCGTTCCGTCTCCTTCCTTGCCAAATCAATTATCAACTTGCCTTGTGCCAATACTTTGTTTACAGCAGACTGCACATCTTCGTCCTTTATACTCTCTTTATGGATGGCATCATACAACATTTTCAACGGTTGTTCCGCCTTTATCAGCATCCACGAGCTTCTGAGATGATGTACCCGGTTATCCAACGCCTCCATGTCCTTTGCTTCCGCTGCCTTGCGCATTTCATCCATATCGGATTGCGTTGTGGTCGCCAGCTTTTCCAACGTGTGCCGCTTGTCGCCGAAAGCGAGCAGGGGCGAGAGGTCTATATTGTTTACACCTTTTGACTTGATGCAACTTTCCGTGACAGCAAGCAGTTCGTCTATGGAATAGGGTTTGTATAGCACAGCGGCAAAGCCTTTCCTTTTCAGTTCTTCTTCCTCCACATATCCTGCGGCGGTGGCAGCAACTACGGGGATGGTTTGCGAATTGCCGATTTCCGATGTGCGTAATAGCTCCAATACCTCGTAACCGTTCATCTCCGGCATTTTCAGGTCGGTTATCAGTAGGTCGTAATCCTTCGTGCGCATCAGGTCGGTCAGTTCATCCACCGTCTGGCAGGTGTCGCACTCCACCCCATTCTGCCTATACATATCATGCAGCATGTCGAGCAGCAGGAGGTCATTGTCTATCGCCAATATGTGACAGCCGGAAAGTGAAGCATAGTTCCCTTGTTTCTTTTCGACTATCTCCGTTTCCTCCGCTTTGGGCAAGGGCAAGCTCACAGTGAAACGGCTTCCCTTACCCGATTCGCTTTCCATACGGATGTTCCCTTTCAGCAGTTTCACTGTATCGGAAACAATGGCAAGCCCCAGCCCGAAGCCGTCTTCCGTCACGGCGTTGCCCAGCCGCTCAAACGGGGTGAATATCCGTGCTTGTTGTACTTTTGTCATGCCTGTTCCCGTGTCCGATACCGACAACGTGAATGTACCGTCCTTATAATCGGCACTCAATGCGACTGTTCCGCTTTGTGTAAACTTAATGGCATTGGATAACAGGTTGCCGCCAATGCTCAGGATGCGGTTCTTGTCGCCGCTTACTATCTCGTCCGCTTGGTTTTTCACCATGAATGTGAGTTGTTTGCCTTTCGCCAAAGGCGCAAATTCAGTTGTCAAGGTCTCGGCGATGGTGCAGAGCTTGAACGGCTTGACGGCAGGCGTTTCCTTGCCGCTGTCCAAACGGAAATACACCAAAAGGCTGTTTATCATCCCTGCCATCCGTCTGGCGGCATCGTAGATGGTCTGTGCGTGGCGCATCCGGTTGTCCGCCTCCGTGTCGTTCAGCAGCAGTTCGGCGTTGCCGCTGATGGCGGTCAACGGGGTGCGCAGTTCGTGGGTGACATTTTGGATGAGGTTGCGCCGCAGCTTGATTAGCTTCTCATTTGCCTCGTTGCTCTCCTGCAATTCGCCGATAAGTTTCTCGCGCTGTTTCTTTTCGCGGTCGTTGCGCTTCATTTCCCGATGGATGGCGAGGTACGACAGGAACAGCAGGACGATGGCGACGGATATGGTGATGGTGAACAGCCGCACGGACAAAGCCTGCGCTTCGGCTATCTTCCGTTCCCGTTCTGCAAAGGCTTTTTGTGCTTGTGTGTCGAGGTCGCCAATCAATCTGTTCAATTGGATGTTCAGCGTCCTATTACGGTTGCGCAGGCTGTCGGCATAAGCATCCATTTCTACCGTCTGCCGTTGTTGCAATGCTATCAGGCTGTCACTGAACTGGTGCAGTTTCTTGGCTGACGGGAGTACCAGCACGGTTTTCTTGCCGCCCAATACCCCTGCCAACCCACTTTTCTTCTGCTTCACGGTGCGGATGCGTGTCGCCCTACGCGCCACTTCGGGCAGGTGGTTCACCAAGAGGCTGTCCGCCTCGTTCTGACGGTCAAGGATTTCCGTCAGGTGCAGCAGGTGGGCTTCCTTTTCAGCCAAGAGGGTGCGCAGGGTGTCTATCTGTGCCGGGCGCACGTAGTCCCAGCAATGGGGCTTCAAGGCTTGCAGCAGGCTGTCGGTGCGCAGGCGAAGGGTGCGGTAACGGGTGGTGTCGGCTTCTTCCCACCCGATGACGCTCTCGCCGAGGGTGGCAAGGCAGGTAATGTGACGGTGGGCGGCGTTGATGTCGCGGCGCATCAAATGGATATCCTCTGTTTCGGTTTCTATCTTTTGTATTCGTTTGCGCTCGTGCACTAAAATAACCACCATACTTATTCCGACAATAAGCATAACGATATGTATTATGGCAATCCTAATATGTAACTTCTGTTCAAATTTCATATTTCCTGTTTTCTTTTGACTTGCTGACAATCAGTATGCTGATTTACATCCTCGTACAATGCCGGAGAAATGAAATGGAACAATAGGTACAAGGTATAGGGAAATGAAACAGACGGATGTTTTCATGTGGATGACAGAGAACACTTCTTCCTTGAACAGAAATGCCACAATGCCGCACAGCACGGTCGCAATGGCAATCTTTATCAGGGAAGCCCTCAATACATCCAAATGCTCCCAAAACGACATCTCACCGATTTGAGCCTTATCTACCGCCTGTCCCATATTTGTCATTTGACCGGATTTTCATCCCTTATGTCAAGGTCGTTTTCCACGCCTTTCACACCTTCCTTGAAACTGCGTACCCCTTTGCCAAGGCCTTTCATCAGTTCGGGTATCTTCTTGCCGCCGAAAAACAGCAGGACTATCAGTACGATGAAGATTATCTCTTGCGTTCCTATTCCAAACATCATTTTTAGTTTTATGAAGTTTACTGTTTTTTCATCACATCGCTGGTCCAATTCTGAATGGCATTTCGGCTACTTCCGTTTAGCAGCTTGCCGTCCTGCCATTCCAAGTTAGGATATGTCTTTCTCAATTCTCTTACGCTATTGCTTATTCCGCTTCCTCCGGATGTGGCAAACGGCACGAGCGTCTTGCCTTTCAGGTCATAGCTTTCAATGAAAGTGTTGATGATTCGCGGAGCCAAGTCCCACCAAATGGGGTAGCCGATGAAAACGACATCGTAGGCGGTGACATCCAGTTTCGTATCTTTCAATGTCGGACGTGCCTGCGGATTGTTCATCTCCACCGAACTGCGCGATTGTTTGTCGTTCCAGTCAAGGTCATCAGAAGTGTAGGCTTGTTGCGGGACAATTTCGTACAAAGTACCGCCTGTGACCTCCGCAATCGTCCGGGCTGCTTTGGCGGTCGTGCCTGTGGCAGAGAAATACACGACCAATGGTTTATTTTCGGTTAGCATACTTTTTTCTCCTTTGTTTTGGGCGCAGGCGGCAAAGCTCAGTATCATTACCGCTGTCAATGTCAAAATAATCTTGTTCATAGACTTGTTGCCTTATAATGTTACTTTGCATATTCCTCTTTGACGATGCGCAACGCCTTGATAGCGGCGGGGAAGCCGATGTAGGGCAGACACTGGATAACAGCGGCGGTCAATGTTTCAGGCGAGTTGCCCGCATTGATGTTGCCGTGGTAATGCGAATGGAGCTGGCTTTCGGCTTCCAACGTGGTCAACACGCAATAGCCCAACAACTCGCGCGTTTGCAAGTCAAGTGCGCCACGGCTGTATATTTCACCGAAAAAATAGTCGGTCAGGAACTGTTCTACATTCTTACCCATATCGTCGGGCACACCTTCCATCACCGAGGCGATGCCGCCGGGATAGAGCTTGTCCTGAATGGCTTTGCCCGTTTCGTGGCGTGTTTCTTCCGTCACCGTGCCTTGCTTTTCCAATGGCAGGCTGATGCCTCGCTCCTTGAACACCTCATTCACCGTGGCCACGGCATTCAGCATCTTGGGGAAGCCGATGAACGGAGCGGTGAGATACATCACCTCGCGCAGTTCCTCCGGGGTGACACCCACGTTGAGTGCCGCACCCGCATGGGCTTTTAGTTGCGGAAGCGTCTGCATCGTGGCGAGGGTGACGCAGGTAATCATTTCGCGTTGTTTCAGCGTCAGTTCACCCGTCCGGAACACCTCGCCGAAGATGAACTTCTGAAGAATGTCCATCATTTCCGGGTCTGTGCCCTGCCCGGTCAGGGCTTCACCGCCAAATAGGGTGCGGTAATTCTGCTTGCATACTTCGATTCTATCCATATTGTCTGTTGTTTGTGCCGTCGCGGACAGGCTTCCTGCCAATGCGAGAGCGATTGTTGCTATGATATTCTTCATTTTTCTATTGATAAATGTTATAAACTCTTGCCTAACTGGTAGGCTTGCTGTGGATAATCCGTATTCCTGACGCTGCCTGCCGTCCACACGCCCGAAGCCACCACTTCGCCCACGCTTGTCCATCCGAGATAGTCCATCAGCGTATGGTAATGCACCAGCATCGGCTCCGCCTCCTTCTTGGCGGTATCAGCGTAGGTCATCAGGAAAGCGGCCTTCTTCCGTGCGCCCTTTATCTGTCCGTTGATGGCATAGAAGCGGTCTATCACCCGTTTCATCTGTGCCGAGATGCTGAAATAATACATCGGCGTAGCGAATACCACCATGTCTGCGTCTATCAAATGGGGACGGAGTTCTTGAAAGTCGTCGTTGAAAATACATGACCCGTTCATGCCACAACGGTTGCAGGCGCGGCACGGCTCCACCTGCTTGAAAGCACAATCGAAACGGAACACCTCATGCCCCTTTTCTTCCGCGCCTTTGATGAACTGCTCCGCCAGATAAGCGGAATTTCCGTTCTTACGGGGACTGCCCGTCAATACTACTATCTTCATTTTGTCTGTCTTTGATTCGTTATCGTTTATGTGGTTGAAAGCCTGCACAATCCCTGTTCCGGCTACGGCTGTACCCAAAGCAGCGAGTGCAGACTTCTTCAAAAATTCTCGTCGTTCCATCAGTGTCCGGGATTAAAGTCCTGTCATCTTCTCTTGGTCTTCGGGGTAGCGTCCTCCGACTATCTCGATGCTGTCCAAATGGCGGCGGATATCCTCCAGTTCTTCGGACGTAAACTGTATGTCTGCACCGCCGATGTTTTCCTCAATACGTTCGATGCGTTTCGTGCCGGGAATGGGGACAATCCACGGCTTCTGCGCCAGCAGCCAGCCGAGAGCGATGCGGGCAGGGGTGGTCTCTTTCCGCTTGGCAAGCTCTTCCACATATTCCACCAATTCCATGTTATGCTTCAGGTTCTCGCCTTGGAAACGAGGAATGGTGGAACGGAAATCGGTCTTGTCAAACTTCGTGTCCTTGTTGAATCGCCCGGTCAGCATCGCCTTACCCAGCGGACTGAACGGCACGAAGCCGATACCGAGTTCCTCCAGCGTGGGCAGCAGTTCCGCTTCGGGCTTCCTGTACCACAGGGAATATTCGCTCTGCACGGCGGTCAGCGGACAGACGGCGTGGGCACGGCGCACGGTGGCAGGAGCGGCTTCCGACAATCCCCAATGCAGCACCTTTCCTTCCTTTATCAGTTCGTCTACGGTCTCGGCTACTGTCTCGATAGGCACATTCGGATCCACGCGATGCTGGTAATAAAGGTCGATATAGTCGGTACGCAGGCGGCGCAACGAGCCTTCCACAGCCCGGCGGATGGTTTCCGGACGGCTGGAGAGCGAGACGGGACGTGCCGATGTCGTCAAGTCCGGCGTTTCGGACAGGTCGTAACCGAACTTGGTGGCAATGACCACCCGGTCGCGCACAGGCTGCAACGCTTCACCTATCAAGTCCTCGTTTTGGCCGTAGCTGTACACTTCTGCGGTGTCGAAGAAAGTCACGCCCAAGTCCACTGCCTTGCGAATCGTTTCTATTGCGTCCTTACGGTCGGGATACGGGGGATAGCTTTGCGTGAATCCCATGCAACCCAATCCAATGGCAGATACTTTTAGCCCGTCTTTTCCCAATGTCCTTGTTTTCATTGCTGTTCCTCCTTTCTGTATGTCTTCCCGAAGCTGGTGCATTTGCCAATGGTTTCGCCAGTACGTAGGTAGGTGTAGTTCGGCATCTCGAAGAGAACAGGTTTCAACTTGTCGTAATCGGGCTTTCCCTTTTCGTTCAGGCAATCTTCGTCCACATAGGTGTTCGTTATCTTGCAGATGAAGTTGTCGAAGGTGTCCGTTTCGTAGTTGTCCACCACCTCGCACTCCATCACCAACGGGCTTTCATCGATGACGGGCGTTCCGGCTTCGCCCTTGTGATAGATAAATACATCCGACTTGTCTGCCTTTGCTCCGCCCACGCAGCCTACATAGTCGGCACGCACGAGCATCGCCTCGCTTACCATATTAACGGACACCTTGCCCGTCTGCCTGACCCCTTCATTGGTGTAATGTTTCTTGAACATACTGAGCATAATCAGGTCGTGCCCGATGATACCCACATGGGCGACCAGCAGCCAGTTCACTTTTCCGTTCACTTCCGTACCCACGACAACTGCGGGCGTGGGATACAATGCCAATACATTTCCGATGTTCTTCTTCATTGTCTTTTTATGTTTATAATCCTATTATTCTCTATTAGTTCGGAGAGACCTTTCAGTATCTCCACTTCGTTAGGTTCCAAAGGGATGGAAGTCTCTCCGTAAAGGAAATAGCGCAAGAGTTGTTGCGGTGTTACATGGTGACGGTATGCGATGAAGCACACCGCCTCGTCCGCGCACAATTCTTCAGGTAATTCTGTTTTCTGTTCCATTCTTCTATATTCTTAATTGTTTGATGCAAAATTACACCGGAATAAGAAAGAACCCCGTAACCATAAGTGGGCAAACCATACCATTTTCACTGAAATTGCGTGTCTGCGTAAATCATTGTCAGTGAAATGCATTATCTTTGTATCGGTTTAACAGGAAACAAGATGAGCAAGATATTGAAAGTTAGGAATGTCAATGATTACAGCCGCTACCTCGGATGCGCCGACCAGCACCCGTTGGTCAGCGTCATTGACTATGACGAGGTTTCGCCCATACGCCACAGCCTGAACAATTACAGTGTGTATGGGCTGTTCCTGCGGGACGATGCCGATGTGGATTTGGACTATGGTTGCGGCAAATACGATTATAACAAAGGTACGCTGCTCTGCGTGGCTCCCGGACAGATTGGCGGTAAAGAGGATAATGGCGAGCGGGTGGCGATTACCGGTTGGGCGCTCCTGTTCCATCCCGACCTGCTGCATGGTTTCCCGCTCGAAAAGCGTATCAAGGAGTATTCGTTTTTCGACTACCGCGTGAATGAAGCCCTGCACATGATCGACGAAGAACACGATATTCTCGTTTCGCTGATGCGCCAGATGCGTGAGGAACTTGACAAGAATTCGGACGAGCTTCAAAACGCCATTCTCGTGGGCTACATTGAACTGACGCTCAACTTCTGCCAGCGATTCTACAACCGCCAGTTCGTCACCCGAAAGGTTGAAAACTCCGACATCCTCGTCCGCTTCGACCGCCTGCTTCGTGAGTATTTTGAGGACAAACTCCAGCTGACCCTCGGCTTGCCTACCGTGCAGTATTGCGCCGACAAGCTCTGTATGTCGCCCAATTATTTTGGCGATGTCATCAAGAAAACCACCGGCGACACGGCGAGCGGTCACATCCGCCAATTCGTCATCCAGCTTGCCAAGAACGGGCTGGCGGCGGGGGAAACCGTTTCCCAAGTATCCGACCGCCTCGGCTTCGAATATCCCCAGCATTTCAGCCGGATGTTCAAGAAACAGGAGGGGGTTACGCCGTCAGAGTATGTCGGAAAGATGCGATTGTGATGTCTTGGGTCATCTTTCATCGGTAGCGTTTCCCTCAAACAGCAGCTCCGCATTCTTCCACAATATATCCTCACTGTAAGGAGCCAATTCTTTATCCGCAGCCAGCGTTTGTTTCAGTCTTTGCAGGTTGCTTTTCAGCACAGCATCGGGCAAATAGGGATAATCCGAACCGTAAAGGATACGTGAGTTCGGTATAATAATCTTATGCAATAAGCCTGCTTTTATCAATGATGTC
>ENA-OQRB01000084-OQRB01000084.1-human-gut-metagenome-genome-assembly--contig:-NODE-84-length-66596-cov-21.965570_pt1 | contig 66596 bp, 63 predicted proteins | sample MGYA00243235_ERZ505100 | MGnify/ENA primary metagenome ERZ505100 (study PRJEB26097, sample SAMN02712145) | human gut metagenome | biome: Gut microbiome | host: Homo sapiens | place: Denmark: Copenhagen...
CGGACGGTGACACACCGGCCTCGGAGTTCGCCTTGACGCCTTCCGAGATACCCTTCACCTGCGCGCCTACGCCGGTCTTTAGGTTTGCACTTACGCTGTCGAAATAGCCTGTGTCCGCCATAACTGTCAGTTTTTATCGTTATTTAACTCGAAAATACAAATAGGCAGATGCAGCAATGGCAATCACAATAATTACACCGAGCCAAAATCGGAATCCGGTTGGACCCAATAAGTCAAGAAAGAAATTTCCTCCCCAACTTCCGGGTCTGGCGTATGTCCATTTCCAGTCGAATATCAGTCCGACAAGCCAAACCAATAGCAGAAAGATTACTACTAAGTACCCCACTTTAGGGTTCGCATAGGCATATTCGGTTGCATTAGTGAACAGCCTTTCAAGATTTCGCAATATGTTGTTCAGCCATTCCATTGTATTTTCCTAAATTTCTTTTATACTCATACAAATAATTCTCCCAGTTATCTCCTAACACTTTGGTCAGAACTTCATTTATTTCATCGTCACTGACCAGCTTGGAGCGTGCCGAACTGTTTAACAGGCTTAATAACAGGAGAGGATAAGAGGAGTTCTTTATCAGGTCTATGGAAAGTTTGTCTGAAAGTCTGAAACCTTCCACATAACATTCCGCAGCTAACGATTTCTCATAATTATTTTCCCGGCACCAACCACACAGCCTCAATGCTTCACTTTGCATTAGGTAATCGTTGCATCTGGAGTATGCTTCAGCACCGCGATAGTACGTCTCTGCCGCTTCTTTCCAAAGCGACTCTCGTACATAGATGGAGGCTTTCCCCAATAAGGTGTTTCCGAGCAATCGGCAAGCTAAAGAGGGATCTAATTTTTCTTCCCCGATTTCAGCGGCTTCTACGGCTTTGTCGGCAAAGTACATGGCCGTCTTGTAGTCCTTACGGGAAATCTGGTCTGTATATAGAATTGTATATACGGTTACAAATTGACTGATCCAGTTAATGTCTTTCTTCACATTTTCGAGAGCGATATCGAGGCATTTCTTCGCAAATTCCTCTGTTTGCGCTGCATTCCCTTTTTTCACACTGTTCATCAGTTTGATTAATGCCAGCCTGAAATTCGAGGCTGCCGGGTCGCTCTTATCTTCATTCGCCGCTTGTTCCGCGAGTTGCTCCATTGCACCGTCTAAATCTATTGGTGGATAAATAGACACCGCGTCATTGGAGTGTTTGGCCATTAGTTTGCCAAACTGTTCATAGTCTTTTATGTCGGATATCCCCCATACCATTTGCTTGTGGAATGGCAGAGCAAGAGCTTTTTCAAACCATTCACGACATCCGTCATAGTCGTATGTGTTCTTTAGGTTAAAGACAAAACTGCATTTCATATCAGTCCCTTTTACAAGGGATTCTGTCAGCTTGTTGAAGTTGGCAACTGCGACGGAGGCATCGTTTTCCGCTTCTTCCGACTTATAATCAGCTATCCAATCAACACGTTCAAAGACAATATCTTCGGGTTTCTTTGAGTTATTCCAGTATTCTACTTGTTGTGCAATATACCCTACAACATCTTTTGAGAAATCGGTTCTGGAACTGAACGGAAGTTCTATGAGGAACACCATATCTTCCTCTTCGCTATCAAGGGCAAGCATATAGTCATAGAAAGCATCAAGCATACTTTCGTCTCCCGGATTGATGACGATACGGATCAACTTGACCGGTTTCCTGACTGCATCTTCCCATTGGTAGAGCATCTTGTCTGCTATTTGTTGTATGGCGTTGCTCATATGCTGTTAATTCAATTTGACAATAGTTCCGGCTACGGCTGTGGTTCCGGAAGAATCTATCGTAGCCTTTGTTGTACCGCTGACCGTGGCACTGCTGCTGCCGGTTGCTGTAAAATCAGTACTGGAGATACTATAATTGCTGCTTGCTGTACAATCAATATTTTCTGCCGATTGCGCAATATTGGCACCCGCGGACTCTGTTATGTCCTTTTCCGCATTAGATGATATATTGCCCTCGCTATCAATCATTATTTTGTTTTCTCCAACACATAAGGTGATGCTTTTAGAGGCAGATATTGTGATATTTCCTTCTCCGTCTGCCGTATAGCTGTTGCCTTCCTTGTCTTTCATCATAACGCTTCCTTTTTCATCATCAAGCGTTATGGTACAACCGCTGCGGGTGGTCAGGCTTTTTGTTTTGTTTGAACTGCCGCCACCGGTGCCTGACTTTCCATGGAATAAGCTGCCAAGTACAAACGGACGGTTCGGGTCATCATATCTGAATGCCACCATGACTTGGTCTCCCTTTTCAGGTATGAATACAAATCCTCTGTTTGTGGGCACTTTGTCGCTTGTACCTGCGTCAGGAGTGAGCACCCGTATCCACGAGGTTTGCATCGGGCCGGTCTGCCAGTTCATCTTGACTTGGACGCGGCCTAACTTTTTCGGGTCCTCGTTGCTGACAACCACGGCCTGCTGTGTATGAGCGACAGGCAGAGGTACATCCGGGCATGGAAGGGTGGGAATAGAGGACGGAAGTGCGGTGAAATAGTTCTGGTAACTGTCACCCATACCGGCTACGTGGGTTATTTCCGTAATGATATAGGTGCCGATGCTATTTTTTACGTGGATACCTATTCCTGTATGGATAGCGGTATGAACATCTATGATACTGCCCACCGTGAGGATGCGGCAATCGCTTTCCCCGGTGATGAAACTGGATGCGGCGCTGTCGCTTTGCTGCCTGCGTTGGAAATAGGCGTCAAGTTCACCCTTATTGGTTATGCGCGGTTCCGCCCGTTGGACAGCGGGAGCAGTAAACAAAGCCAATGATGAGTCAAAGGCCGCTTGTCCTAATGTGTTTTGTCCGGCTGCGGTATCGGGGGATTGGCCATTATAGGTCTGGTCGTTCACCGAATGGTAAGAACTTCCCTTTATTGGTCGGGCAAGTGCCTGCGAGCAGACATCGAGCACGGATAGTTCCTCGCCGTATGTCAGCTTGGTCGTCGAGCCGGCCTGTGGCTTCCCGAATACAAGGTTCTGTCCGTCGTAGTAGAGCCATTCCTGATATTGGCGGGCAAGCCGTTGTATGAATCTGAAGTTGGTTTCCTCGTACTGGCATTCGTATTCCAGCTTCGATTTCGTTTCCGGATTGACAAGAGCTTGCACTCCCGCCTTGTCTGTAAGTTCCTTAACGATGTCAGACAAGGATTTGTTGCACCATGAGGCACAAGTGTGGTCTGACTCCAATAGGAATGTTGACGAATATCCCGTCACTTTTATATTTCCGTGTGTTCCACCGGAACGATGAAGTCCCACCATGGTGGCCACGCCGACAAAAATAGTGCCGCCGAAGTCCATGATTACTTTTTTCCCAACCCAGTCTTTTGACGCCTCCGGGATTTCCACACCATAGGCTTCTATGGCTTGGATATCCAGCGTTATCTCAAAGTAGTGATGCTCATTGATGCTCTGTTTGAGCATCAACTGCACAAACGACGGCATGGGTATGCCGGCTATTTCCAATGTGACTTTTTTTTGTTCCAGCATGGCGGCATTATATTTGACGGTTTATATCCAAATTGCCAAAGCCGCCCGGCGGAAGTCCGTCGGACGGCCTGACAAATGTTTTGATTTAGGATTTACCTATGTACGCCGATTTATTTCTTCGGCCAACGGTTGTCAAGAGCTGCGCTGCCGACGATGATTTCTTCAGCGGAGAACGTAATGGTGATTGTCATAGGCACATCGTTGTTCGCGTCCAGAGTTTCCGAGTAGTGAACGATGTATGCGTTCTTGAACTGAATCTCCTTCATCTTGGCATCTTCCTCCGTTTTTTTGTAGATAATCTTTCCTTCTACAGGTTTGAAAGGACTGTTCAACATCGCTTCGATGACCGAAGTGTCTTCTGTTGATTCGATGGTTGCTTTTACTCTACCACCCAATACGCTTGAAGAGGGCATACCTTTAGGGTCCGTGTTACGACTAAACTCATAGTTTGAATAAAGGACGTCAAATTCCTTGTTGTTAAGTTCCAATGATGCTCTAAATGCCATAATACTTGGATTTAATGGGTTAAACTTAATTATTTTACTTCGGTTTCTCCGTCCTTGCGCCCTAACCGGTATAGATGCAAAAAAGAGAAAACCTCAAAAACGATTTTTTGAAATTTCCTCTCAGCCTCCGGATGACTCAGTTTTATTGTGGGAAAAAGAGAAGAAAATAAAACATCATCTTTGATGTGAGCAAATATAAGTGCTTATATTCATTTTTCCAAATTTTTTAGCGCGTTTTTTTTGCTGTTATTTTCATTTTAACACGTTTTAAACTAATGTTCGTGTATAAAGCCACTGTCCTATATGATTAGAAACACGCCCCGTTGATGATGTGTCGCTATTAAATTGATTCCCGGTATTGTACAATAACACTTGTAGAAGAAGTTTCATCAGGAATGGACGAAACCGTCGGAAAGAAAACTGCTGCCGGAATGCAGAAAAACGGTATCCACCGCATGAAAGTGGCAGATACCGTTAGCAGATTGACTATGCAGTCTGAATGTTTGCGTATGTCCTAATTCTTACGCCCGTATCGGCAGATGAGCAATGAACTTAATACCAGGAGTGCAAGAGCAATCATCCATGTGTAGATCTTCCGTTCCTTTTCCAAATGTTCGATGTCCGCCGCTTGTTGTTTGGAGCAAGTTGTCAGTATATTAATCTGGGATTGTTGTGCCTTGCAGATATCCATAAGTTCAGAATTAATCCGTTGCTGTGTCTCCAGCGAAGTTTGGATGTTCTTGAAGTTGCGGTTGGTCGTATATGCGTCACGGATATATCCGGGCGTGCTAACCTGTAACGAGGGAACCTGTATGCTGTCCGGAAGGTATGTCAGTTCTGCATTATTGCGCCGTTCCGTTGCGAAGCTGTTGAACAGGAGTATGCCAACAAGTGTGCCGCTGATCAGAAAGGCTATTAATGCTATGATGGCAAACATTGTGTTTGATGATTTTGCGACAGGTTGTTGGTACTCTCGTTCAAGCCATGGATGATGGTTCATCGTGTGAGGCGGAATGGATGTTCCATACTCCACAGTCCGGACTTCGGCATTTTCTTCGGTCTCTTTTTTCTCAAGAGCCTTACGTCTTGATATATCCATAAATTCGCGCTTGGCAATCTGGTATTTATCCGCTTGATAAATTACAAGGTCGTTTTTTACCAGCCAGTCAAGAACGTCCTTGACACTCCGTTCTGATACCTTGAGGTTGCTGATGCTCCAAAATATTTCTGCACAAGATACCCATATTGGCTTCTGGAGGCACTTCTGATATAGGATTTCAAGAATCTCTGCCTGTAGTTGTTCTCTTGTTGGTTCCATTTTATTTACAGTATTAATTGTTTCGGAATAAAATAATATTTCTTGCCGGCGATGAATACAGGTCTGAAAAGGTTGCGTTGATATATGTCTTCCAGTCTCTTCATCTTTGAAATCAGGGTTGTATAGCCACTATTAAAGTCCGTCAGTTCAACCTTTCTTTTCTTTAGTTTCTTCACCTTTGTTGAATTTAAAAGGCTGTCATTGGCCATGACTCCCGTCTTACAATAGAAGATTTGAGCCAAATATGGATTTCTGGGCAATACTTTTCGATAGAAACTTCTGTTTATGCTTTTCTTTTGCCGGTTAAATTGCTTGCGAAGCACTCTTAGCTCCTTTTTCCCTATGTTATCTGAGAACTCCGGGAGCAGTCCCCTGTAGCTTTGCAGCAGTTCCATCACTTCCTTGTCATCGAGTAGATATCCATATTCGTACCCGTCCATTATACTGTCCGCTACGGAGGCCTTTATATAGTAGGTGTCATTCACGCTGTTTCTATCTATATCGTCAAGGCTCATACTGTCAGGATTTTCCGTATGATGGAATATATGCGTCAGTTCGGATGTGGGACGGCTTCTTAGGACACCTATATTTCGCTCATAATCTTTAAGTGAGTGCAACAGTAGGCTGTCCGTCTCGAAAGATTGCCATAATACGGAATCCAAGGCTGTTTCCAAAGCGTTGCTTTCCAGTCTGTTTCTACCTTTAGGGAATAAGATTCCTCCTACCGTAAGGCTGTTGTATGGAGCATCGTACAGGTATAAGTTGGCATCCGTAGCTTCTATGTTCTTGAACAGCTCCGTCTTTACCAGTCTGCTGTCTGCGATATAATTGGATATATGGTCTATGTATTTCGTAGAATGGCTGTCCAGAATGGATTTGGCCTGCAATAGGAAGTCCTGATAAGAAGTGCCTGACGCTCTGTCTATCTGGACAAACAGAAGCCTTGCCGGTTGGGTTGCCAGCCACGAGAGTTGTTGCTCGTGCAAGGATAAAGTTTGCTTTGACCCTAAAATGACAAATACATTGTTGCTGAAACGGCTTTCGTCATCATAACGGGAGATTTGTTTGATAGCCCCGCCAAAACCGTAAAACGATGATTGTTCCTCTTGCTCGTTTTTCCGTTTGGAAGAAATGGATTGTTTGATATAGTCGAGCCAGGCTGAAAAGTCCTTGGTTGGGGCCAAATGTCTGTTTTCTCCGTTGGAGGATATGCAAGTTGCTGAGAAAGTGTAGTCATATCCGGGCTTCATTTTCAGCTTTAGGTTCTGTAGTACATTGATATATGGGGATAGATAAGGCAGGTCGGCATCATTGAACAGTACATGTATGTTCACGTTTTTGTTTTCCGCTTCCATCTTTCGGACATCGGAAACCATGATGTCTACGCCTTTGATATTGATGATTTTATTCCAGTTCTTGTCCCAGACGGACAAAGGATAGTTCAGCCGGATATTCCCATTCGTCATAGGCCCTGCCAGGTTTCCATCCAGGTTGAACAACATCGTACCCTGAATATTCGCATTATGTAATGCCAACGTATCGGGATACATTAGGTTGACAGCACACAACAAAGAATCACGGTATCGTGAATAATCAATATGATACACCTCATTTTGGCCGACTTCTGCAAGAAGGTCAGCGGGAACCCACCCTAAAAAGCGTTTGGTACTGTCTGATAATGCGGGAACATTGGAAATCAATGCGGATTTGCCGCTCTTGTCTAACTTGTATAGGTAAACAACCTCTCCGCTGACAACTACCGCATCCGTTGTTGTTTTCAAAAACGGCTCTCCGTATATTTTCAGGGTATCTCCATTGAAGAATTGATGGATATCGAACAGCTTGTTAATGCTGTTTATGCCTATACGGTACCTTATCGGCTGGTTGTTGCGGGGATTGATACGGGCATGGTCGTACATCAGTACATTTTCCGATGGTATCCATCCGGCATAATTGACTTTACGGGGTTCCTTAAAGTGTCTCTTGCTGTTATACAGGAAACCTATTATCGACTTGGGCTTGCCTGTAATGTCTGGGTCAGCCTGAACGAGCTTGTAGGTTCCGTTCTTTTCACCTACTATGTAATAGGGTGTGCCAATCCCGTGTGAAGACCGCTTACGCTGGAAATACGGGTCTTCATAACTTTGATTTCCAGTCCTGTCCGAATAGACAATTCTGTTTGTCTTGCTTTTCTTTGTTTTGAAAGGAGCTTCTGTTGATTCCGGATAATTGAATATATCCCTATCCATTATTTGTATTCTGTCGCGGATGGACACTTGGGCAGATACGTTGCACGCAAGAGTAATCATCACGGCCACAGAAAACAGATTTCGTATGAGATTCAGTTGTTTCATTTTTCAATATAACTTTGTGTCACATGGATGGACTTGACGCAATTCAAATCGTCAATTTTCACATCATCAATACTCACACGCTTTTTCCTGTTGCTTTCAAGAAAATGCAGTCCTTGGCAATAGCCGTTGAAGTCATTGTATTTTTCATCATTGATGACGACCACTACCTGGTCTGCATCAATGCAAAAATATTTGTTACGGATATAATTCGTATGTTCGTAATAGACCGACTTTTGTGAGACTTTGGCGTCAGCTATGGCTTGCAAGTGTTTTTTTATATCATTCTGTACCAGTACCAACGAATCCACCGTGACAAGTTCCTCTGCTTTTTCAAAGCGTGGGAGAATGGTTATACGGTGCTTCACCGGATATTTCGTCGTATTGGTTTGTAATGAGATGGTGTATTCTCCCGGAATATCATACGAATACACGACTTGCTGCTCGTATGCGTCCACAGTACCGCTTTCTCCAAATTCCCATAGCCATGTGTCCATACCATAGCCTTCTGCCGAAAAGACCAGCTCTTCACCTTGATAACCCTCTGACACTCCATTTATACGGGGTATGGAATCAATGGCCTCATGCTCCAGCCCTGAGATAACTTTGATATACTTGTTTACGGAGTGTTTTCCGTCTATTTTCAAAGTAATAAGATATTTGCCGGCCTTACGGTAAGTGTATGACACATCCGTATTTCTCATCAGTGTATCACCGTTTCCCATTTCCCAAATGAGCCGCTTGCCTTTAATCGCTGCCGTATCGTTGACTAATAGCTCCAACCGCTCATTGACCTCATAATGAAAATTATCATTGGTGTCATACACATAAAAGTCAATATTGGCAAGGTGCGACTTCGAAGGCAGGAACAAAAACAAAAGGATACCTGCCATGGCAACCAGTCCCAATATGATGATTGTTATAGTTTTCTTATTATCCATTGCGAATGTTTTATAAATTGGCTTTACATTCTTCCAAATCCCGTTCAATCAGTGCATTGTTATGTACCAGACTGTTCAATTCCTCTTTTATGTCGAATTGGCATTTAAGCATTCTGGAGGACAACACGCCGAAAAGGAATTTCGTATTCATATTGTTTTCCTTGTATATATGCTGCAATTGGTAAATCCCATCCTTCACCTCGTCCATCTTTTGTACTTGATGAATGTTGAAGTCCAGAGAGTCAATCTCATTCCAGATGTTCTGCGCTTGCTGCATATGTGTATGCTGGATTTCAAAAATGCGTTCGGAATGGTTGATTTCGTTTATCAACTCCGAACTGTCCTCTGTCGGTACGTTGAGTATATACCGGCAAAGTATGATATAAATTGCGGCTACTGAGAAAATCAGCAGCAGGAGGAAACGGATGTTTCCCCATAGCATTTCGTCTTTTGTCATGGCTTCGTCAGTTTATTCTTGGTTAATTCCTGATATTTGATTCTACACTTTTCAAGTTGCTCCATGTTGCTTTCACGCTTTTTGCTTTCGCGGTCAAGGTCATCCATTGATGATTGGATGACACGGATCTGTTCAAGCATAGCTTTATACACTTCGTACTTGCTTTTATCGGCCTGCATTGCAATGTCATTTTCCATTAATAACCGTTTTTTGGTTATCAATTTTTGCATGTGCTTGTGTTCACTCGAATTTCGCCGCTTGGTCTTCAGATTGTTCAAGTCCCGGAACAATTCTTCTATCTGGAAGTTAAGTTCTGCCTGTTTCTTGAACACATTGTCATATTCGGCCTTCTTGCTTTCAAGAAGGGATATTCCCTTTTGTGCAGTCACAATCGTTACGATACCTCCGGTTGTGGTAACAATCAGTGCGATAGCGAATACCAAAGTAAATCGGAGTTTCGCTTTCAAACGAGCTATTTTGTTTTCTGCTTCCATACTTGCTATGATTTAATCGCTCAACCTATAAACGACCATGATCGTTTCTTTTGAGCTTCTATTGTTTCGTGACTTTCGTCTCCTACTATAATATTCTCACGAACCATTCCGATGTATTCCAGTTCACTCATTTTGTGGAACATATTGCTGAGCAGTGTCACAAATGCCCCTGCCGTCTGCAATGATTGGTTTATATTGGTATGGTCATACATAAGCTTGGTTAGGCTCTCTATCTTCGTGATAAATTCAGAGGGTGTGACATTGGTCCACTCATAGAAGTATTGGAGCAATTGTTCTCTTTCCGTTTCGGAAAGACTTTGAAGAGCGGAGTTCAGGCCGTTTGCAAGCTCATTCACGGCCTGCACAAGATATATCGGCGGTTGCTCTAAGGCGATTTGTTCGATAAAGAAGATTCTTGAGTTGTAAAAGGCAGAGAAAGCCTTACACAGCTCAAAAGTATTATTGGCAAGCGTATCTCTACGCTTGTCAGCAACATTCCTGCTGTAAATGAGTTTCACGTCTTCTTTTATCGACTGTAGGGTACGTGCCAATTGGGAAATGAATGTTTTAATCCCATCGTGGCAAGCGGAATGTTGTACCGGTGGAATATATTGATGATTGATTTTATAGGTATTCCCTTGTCTGCATACCTCTGCCACCAGCAAAAAATTCTGGCTGTAGAAAGATTTGTTGACTTGGTTTTTGGGAACGATATGGAGTTTTATGCTCGGCAAGACATACGGGTGATGCAAAGGCACCTCTTCCGGGTCCGGTTCACCGACAGGTATCAAGTGATACGGATCTACGGATATTAGTACCATATACTCGCTGTCCTCGGCTTGCAGACCGGATTCTGAAATGGTTGCACAAGGTTTCTCATCCCCGTATAAACCGTCGTAATAAACGATGGGCAGACCGCCTTTGGTGATAGCGTTGCAGCTTTTCAGGCGGACACAGAGAGTAGACATGGTATCACCTGAAATCTCTATTTCAAGATTGTCACCTATCCCTTCAAGGACCTCTCCAAGACCATAGTTATAACTGGTCAGACTCCTTCCTGCTTCGCGGTTGAGAGCTTCCGTTTGGCAATACTGGTTTGCAAAGAAATGCTGGCTGGTCAGCTTCAGACCATTGACCCAGTTTACAGGCAAATATGTTAGTGTTTTCATATATTATGATGTTTTTGTTTCTACTTGTACACGTCGGATATATATCGTTTGATTATTCTTAATCTTATTGCCCTCACTCGTCAGAGTGGGGTCAAGTATTCTTATGAACAACGGGAAGTTAAACCATTTTGAGGTATAGAACATCCATCCGATTTGCATATCTTCCTTCTCTGTTTCAATCTTGTTTTGGGGGAAACGCCTGTTTTGGTCTTCGATAACCCAATTGAACCAATTCCCAAGAGATATTTCATTGGGCAGGCGGACAACCAACGAAGCGTATGTCGGGTCTTTTATATTCCGTTTGATCTTAACTTTGACCGTTCGGAAGCCGAAGTTGTCTATGTTGTCCCAATATTTCCGGTCAAAGGTACCATAGCTCAATTCCCATGGGGTATATATCGGGTGCGGGATGTCCAGGAACAGGGTTCTGCTGTACATAATCAGATATGGGATTGCAAACCACAGGATATTTGTTGTGTTCCATAGCGAATAAGGTAGCTTGCTTATCAGTTCAAACAGCAGATAGTAGCACCATCCGCCTAAAGCGCATATTGTGGTTAGAGTGAGAATGACCGCTGTTCGGGAACTGCCAATACCGATTGCTCCGAACAAATCGGAGGTTGACAGTTTGCAGAACAATGCTCCAAGGAGGATATAGGACAATATCGTGAATGTCAAGCCTCCCCAGACGTATTCGTTTTTTAGGAAACCGAACAGGCTGGGTAAAGCGACGGCAATGGAAGCCAGAAGAATGAATATGATTAATTTCTTCAGGCTAAGTTTGCTCTTGATCGTTTTTATTCCAGTCAAGACAAATATCATCACGGCTACAAATAATGGAGCCAATAAATAACGTGCAAAGAAATATAGCAATATCTTCATATTATTAGATTTTTCATAAGTTCATATTATATCCTAATCGGTTTTCTCCGAGTATAAAATCCGTTTCTCCACGTACCAGATAATCAACTTCGATATTTCTTGTTGAAAGGATGAAAAATTCAAGTATCCGGCGGACATTGGATAGATGCGTTTTTACCTCCTCATAGTCATCTGTCGGAGTATCAAGGATGATTGTCGCCGTCAAATCATCGGTTTCGCTTATCATTAGACCATTAAGGCCTAATGTCTGTCCGACACATCCGGAACCGACGGAAAGGTAAACCGTTTCATCAATCTCATGGACTTCCAGTCGCAGTTTCACCTTCAATCCCAAAACGATAAGAAGCAGTTGCTCGATAGCAGGCAGGTTCTCTTTATACCGTTCTGCATTGCAGAGGAATAGGAACAGCTTATATTTCTGATGGGAAGTAATGGATAGTTCGACATTTTCCATAACTTCAATCATCTTGATGAAGTTCTTCTTGGAGTCCGGGTCTGAAAAGAAATTCAGATGGCGGTTATTGATACGGACCTTTTCTTTGAAAAACTCTGTATCAAAGGGTGCAAAGAATTGTATAAGCTCTTTATCCTGTTTTTCATTGGCTCGGATGGCTTCAACTATCTCCTTGTTGCTCATGCCCGGTGTGCTAAGCACCAATGGATGAAATAGTAATTCCGGCAATTGATGATAGATGCTGTTTCTTGCCAGATTCAGCAATATATATTCTTTGTCGGCATTTGTCGCCGCGATATGCTGTACCGAAACACTTAATACATCTCTGGATTTCACACGACTGTTCATACCATGGCAATTAACCATAGTATGGTCCAACAGCCGCCGGTCAAGAATAAATTGAAGTTCATCATAAAAGATTTCTGCGACAAAATTTATTGCCTGACTGCGTTGGATGCTTTCCAAGGGTTTCTTTTGCGCTAACATTGTTCCCATATCAGTTCACCGTTTCGATAGTTTATGACGATGTTGTCACCCGACTTGATTTGCTCAGAGACAATCAGACGAGATACGGACTTCTTGATATAAGTTCTTATGACTCCTGCTATCGGACGTGCGCCGTATTTGGGAGAATACCCTTTGTTTGCCAGATGTTGCAATGCTTCATCCGACAAATTCAACTGGATGTTTTTCTGTTTCATCAGTTGTTCTTGCAATCTTCCAAAATGGAGGTTGAATATCTGTTTGGCGACATTTTCATCTATTGGCGCAAACGGAACCACCTCGGTGAGACGTCCCAAAAATTCAGGTCGGAAATACTGTGCCATAACCTCGATGAGCTTTCCGGAATCAGGAGTATGTCCGGATTGTATTTGTTCCACAATCCACTGGCTTCCGATATTGGATGTGAAAATGATTATGGAATTTGAAAAATCTCCTTCCCGGCCCAGTTTATCATGTATTTTGCCTTCATCCATCATTTGCAGGAAAACATCATAAACGCTGCTATGGGCTTTCTCAATCTCATCGAATAACACTACCGAATAAGGTTTCTGTCTGATTTGAGTGACCAGTAAACCACCTTCCTCATATCCTACATATCCCGGAGGTGCACCATACAGCAATGCAGCCGAATGTTCTTCCTTGAACTCGGACATGTCAAATCTGATCATGGCTGATTCGTCATCAAACAGTAACTCGGCCAGTGATTTTGTGAGTTCTGTTTTTCCCGTTCCGGTAGGGCCAAGGAAGAAGAATGAACCTATAGGCTTCTTGGGGTCACTCAGTCCGCTGCGTGATTCTATAATGGCATCTGATAAAGTCGTAATAGCCCGGTTCTGTCCTTTGACCCGTTCTTGCAATTTGCTCTCGATGCTCAAAAGTCGGTCCTTCTCGCGGGCTTGTATTTTTCCGATAGGTATATTGGTGCACTCCGCTACAATCGCCTCTATTTCCGAAGAGCGTATCTCTTCAATAGACTGGTCGGATAGTGCCTTTAATTCTTTGATGATGCCCGACAAACGTCCTGCTTTTATCGCGATGTCATCTTCTTTATCCCATACATAGTTGTCTGACAGTTTGGTGGTCAATACGACACTGATTTTGCTGAATACAGAACGGTATAGTAAGTAAAGCGGCCCTTCAGATATTTTTTCGTCGAGACTCTTTATTTCCTCAAAATCCGCTTCCAAATCAGATACACTGGCTCGTGCATTCTTATTGCATAGCCGGACGGCAGCAGCGGTTCTGTCAAGCAGGTCGATGGCGGCATATGGCAGGCTGCGTTCCTTAAAATATCGTTTGGAGAGTGCGATTGAATCTTTAATACACGCATCTGAAATTCTCAGCTCGTAATAGTTTTCAATCCTTTTTTTATGTAATTGTATGGCACTTTCAAGTGTAGCCGTATCCAGTTCTTCAATCTTTATGATATCAAGACGCCCTTCTATCGGATGCTTTTCGATGTTCTTCCGGTAAGAATCGTTCGTGAGTGTGAGAACAAGATTTGCGGCTCCCTCGCTGATTTGTGCACTTAATATGTTGATGAGTGTGGATGCTTTGCCTGATACGCTGTTCTCCAAAAGGACCTGTAAATCATCAATCACCAGCACAGCTTGTTCCAATTGGTTGAGCTTGTGCATCAGATTGACAACTTTTTGTGCTATCTCCGTTTCAGACGAGGTTGATGCGAGCAGTTTTGCCGTATTGAGTCCGACAATAGATATTTGCTTTAACATCTCGTCTTCATTCTCACAGATATCTTTGACAAAGGCGTTGATGATGGAACTCTTCCCGATACCGGATTCACCGACAATCAGTATGCCCTTGTTCTCTGAGCGTTCGAGGCATTCTAAAATAGTACGGACCTCTTTTTCCCTACCGACGACAAAGCCACCGGCATTGATGGTTTCTTGCTTTTTTAGGTTGTCGGCATAAGGAACGCTTGCTGTTATCTGCATTTCCTCTCCTTGATAAGAATGCAACGGGGTAAGGGCATTGTAGTGGGACAATATGTCATCTTCCGAAACATCCAGTATCTCTATCTGCTGATGCGAATATACGACACCTTCACGCAATATGGCGGTAAACACACAGATGGAGTCTATGGAATCCGCTCCTAATTTAATTTTAGACCGTTCGGACTCATCCAAGACTTTTGACACTTCTTCGTCAGGCTCCACTTCTTCTGTGGAAGTGCCACTGGACCTATACATTTCGCGGTGGGTGTCAAACCATTCCATTATGTAGCCGACATCCTTCTGCATCGAGGATAAAATTTCTTTTAGACCCGTGTTTTCTGCAAACATGGCCATGACAAGATGTGACACGCCGAACGTGTTATGCTTGTCTTGAAGTGCCATTCCTCTTGCTATCTTAAGGGCAGACACCAAACTTGGGCTATAATTGCTATCATTCATACGAATTTGATTTTATAGTTTGAATTACATACAGAGCGTTCAGTCAAATCTTTTTCAAGATAATGGGCCAATTCTTCCAGATTGGGAATTTCATCTTTATCAAATTGTCCAAACTTTATCTTGACCTCTGTCACTCTGATTAATCCTTTTTTGCTGTCAGGAGATATAGTCACGCCATTACCGACTTCGACTGATTCAACATGTTTTCCCAGCTTGTGAAACAAGTAGCTTTTGATGTCTTCTTTAGATATAATCCGTTCCCGGGACAACAGACCATACCTTAAACTATTAATAAGTTCCTGTTCGCTATCATGCGTTGTTCCTCCTTGCATACAAGTGCGCAACATGATGCCTGAAGCGTCATATTTTTCTATGTTGAATTGCTGTATCAGTGTGCGTTCATTGAAACCGTTCGCCAGAGATCCGGAAGTCACCCAATATTTTATCTCGGCATTGGTCGCATCCTTTTGGGGGACACTTAAAACAAAGGCCTTTATTTTGTTATCTCCTTTTAGCGTGGCCTCCAATCCTTTCTCTATATCATTTATCTTGTTGAACAACTCTTTGAGCTGCGTCGAAAGTGCATCCGGATTCATTGAAGCAAAAGCACTCCCGTCTTCTTTCATTAATTGTAACACTTTTGAAATTAATGAGCGGGCACTGTCCGAATCAAATCGTTCAAGGTCGCCAAAATACAGGCTGAATATACCTGTCGGATTTTCCTCATACTGGTTCAGTCGGTTTACATATTCCCGGCCTTTGTTGTCTTGAAACGAGCGTATGTTCAAGAATTGTGTACGGCCCGGACATTTCAGGGGTATAATTCGTCCGGTGGAACGGAAATTATGCTGTTTGTAAACGATTTGTCTGTTTACAACCGGAAATGTGTTCAAATATACTTCCAGATTTTCAAGACTTTCTTTCGTGAATATTTCCGGAAAGACTATCTTGACCCAAAAGAGATTCTCAGAGTCATCTGGGACCTCGCAGTCGGCCACATAACCGGGAAACATTTCTCGGTAGGTATGTTTCTCTTTGGAAGCATCTTTTATACTCACATTAAAATATAGGTCACTATAAAAATCGCGGATTTCATCAAAGTAGTGCGCATTACTATATGGATCTTCAACATGAAGGCCTGTTTTTGCATTCAATCGGTTTCCTGTGCAGTCATAGAAGAAAGCCATATTCATAAACGGAAGTAACCCCATATCGGAAGGCTTGATACAAAACATTACAGAGTCCATGTTTTGCAGGACTTCTTTAGACACATCCAGCCCGACCCAGACGCAATAATCCGCTATCCGGTTTTTAGGGCCAAGGAAGCGTGTTGGAGTGCTAAAGCTATCGGTTGAATGCCTTATACTATCGTTGTATGCGATTGCTTTGACTTTTGCATCAACCAGTTTATAGGAAAACAAAGGGGTTATAAAGACTTGAATATCCCCTTTGCCAAATATGTTTTTCTCTGCATAAAAGTGATCTTCGGCATCAAGTTCGCAACATTCCCCATGATTGGGGGTAATAGTCATAAGCGCATGGGCCGGCTTTGGCAGCGACCATTTGTTTCCTATGAGTATTCTGGACAGGCGGTGAAGTATCCGTGAATCGGACTGATCTATTTCTTGATGCAGCTTGTTGGACTCATGGGCAAAAACTTCAAGCAGCAAATCTATCACGGGGTCCATATCGCGTATATCGGATACACCCCAAAACTCCATAGCCTGCTTTAATATTCGTTCCTTTATTGCAATTTGTTTCTTGTCTGACATAGTTCGATTATTGTGATAAAGGGCTTATATATAATGAGGTGTTAAAACTGAATTTCTCGTTGGTTCTATCCATTATTCCGGTCACCGTTATTTGTGCCTTTCTTCGGATATGAGATACTTTATCTATATTTTCTTCTTCTATTTCCAAAAGGGTAACGTTCACATCTACATTCCGTAGTCTCTTTTCATATTTCTCTATCGTTTTTATTAAGGAGTTTTTTACTCCTTCCTCCCAATCGCTGATTTTCACAAGTTGGTTGAACTCAAGGTCCCATATCATGGAACCAAAGTCTTCTCGGCCGATAACTTCCCCATGGTGAGAAAGAATCAGTAGCATGATGTGTTGGGCTATCGATTCCTGATAGGAACACCTTTGCAATTTCTTGGCAACAGCCGATTGCAATTGTAATGGCATTTTCAGGTAAGTCATACTATTCTTTTATTTTATTCTATTTCGCAAATATACTCTTTTCCTTGTTAGATGCCAATAAAATGCTCCTAAAAATTTGACGGTTTCAGAAATAATTCATATATTGCGCACGGTCACAAAACCAAAAGAGAGCTATAAAAAAAGTATGATATTAAAAAGTAAATTCTATGGCAATCTACAATTATGGAATTGGAGGCAACGAAGTAAAAGTCGATGCGAACGAATCCATCGCGGAAATCCCCTCCAACCGAACTTTGATAGTTCAAAAACTGACAGATGAAGCTCCTGCGGCTCCGGAAAGCGTGTATGGTTTGGAAACCATTGAAGATGTGTTCCAACGTTTTGAACCAACAGTTGACTTATGCCACGTGGATGCGGAAGGTAATGAAATCAAGGAAATCATGACATTCACCGGACTTGGAGACTTCGGAGCCAAGAAGATTAAAGAGAAGAGTGATTTCTTGAGTAAACTTGACATTGAGAAAGAGCAGGGTGTCAGAATAACTCGCCAGCTTACTTCCAACCGCGCTTTACAGAAAGCACTTGAAAATCCGGAAGTCAAAAATGCCATTATGGACGTGATTGAATCATCAATCGAGGAGATTCTGGCAAATCAAAAGAAAGTAGAACTTTAATCTTTTACTAAGATGAAGCAGGAAACTCAACAACAGACAGCCAGTACGACAACCTCACAGAAAGTCGTATCACAACAGGCGCAAAAGTCATCTGCATCGGCAATAGACAAACTCAAAGAATTTGGTGGCTTCGCTTTTCTTGAAAATATCATAGATGGGTATTCCAATCTTAATCCGGCACGAAAGGCCCGTCGCAACATCTTCCTCACGGATGAACAGTGGGAAAATGAACGTAAGGCCTTGGTTAATCGCTTAAGCGTATGGCTCAAACTCTTACGTGAGAATGACACTGCCGAACAAATGCGGGACAAGGCCAAAGAAACCGCAGAAAACGCCGAGAACCTTCTTAATCATAACTTGAAGAATGCTCTTGCCAGGACACGGGAACTTGAAAGCGCATATCGCACTATTGCGTTCTTTTACAAGAACACGGAAAGTGATAAGGTGAAGAATGTCACCATTGTCAATGCGACCATGGAGCAGCTTCAGGATTTGGACAATACCATTTTCGCTGACCACATTAGCAACGAACTCAAACAGAATTTTGACCGTCTTGACCTGCGTCGCAACTACTCCTTGCTTGTCGTTCCTGGATATATAGGCTCAAATGCCATTTTGGATAAGTGGTCTAAAATGGCATACGAGAACAAGGTTTTTCTTGTTACAGACTTCCAAGACCTCGAAACTCCGGACGATGTAGTAGATATATTCTTCAATGCCAATCATACGAGTGGAGATGTGTTCAAATCGAATACTATTATGACCTGTAACTGGTTGCTTGGTCGTCAAAGAGAGGAAAGCGTTGGAGAAGAAGAAAATCTTTATATTCCGCCATCTTCTTCACTTGCCGGAAAAATATACAACACCTTAATGTCTCAGGTAGTAGCCGGAAAGAAATTTGGTGGACTTAATGAAGTAGAAAGTGTACGCTTCGACCTTCGCAAGAGCGAGATTTCCGAGCTTGAACGTATGGGTCTTGTGCCGATGGTGAACGAGTACAGCAAGGTTATGGCTTTCTCCGCCAAGACATTATTTAATGGAGATAATCTTGGCTTGCAGACCTACTCCGTAGTTCGTGTATTCGACTATATAACGAAGGTACTGATTGACTTCCTGAACCGTCGGGCATTTGAAAATTGGACTACTCGCACGGAAGCAGATTTACGTGGTCAGGTTGTGAAATTCCTCGATAGTGTAATGGGACCGAACAAACTCATCGAACGCTTCAAGGTTATGAAGATTGAACAAGACCCGAATCAGAAAGACCGTGTGCTTCTTGACATCCACATCACACCGTATTTCCCGGCAAAAAGCTTCGTGATACAGCTTGCCGGTCATAAAGGCGATAATCCGGAAGATGCTATTTGGGAAAGCGAATATCATCAAGAATAGTATTGAATAATTTTAAATTTACAGATGGGCATAGTTATGCCCATCTGTAAATCATTTATCAGGGTCATGTGTTGCTGAAATTATATGTCTTATTATTGAAATCTTTACTTATATGAAACTCCGAGATGTGGATATTATTATTTCTGGTACAAAAACTGGGGATACCTATTATGCAAAATCTTATCCATGCAGTGATATGGATAAGAATAGCAAAATAGAGCTCTATGGAGTCCCTGTATATTATGTCTATATCAAAGGTACTGATGATAAAGGTCAAAGTGTAAAATATACATGGAAAGCATTACGCTTCATGCCGTATTATAACCCACCAAATTTTAGTTCTTATAAAACAATTGGATGGGTTAATAGTGGCTTGCATAAGCTCAATAGGCAGCCTGCACCAGAATATAAAAAAGCCTATGAGGTACATAATACATATTCTCAACATAATGGTGCAATAGTTCTAAAAGGAACTTTTTACATTCACGCTGGTCCTGAAGATCTTACTCATATTGGATGGGGAGCAGCAGGGTGCGTTGAAATAATAGGAAGTTTTAGTGAGTTTAAAGATCAAGTAAAAGAATTATCGGGGTCAACTCAAGTTGATGCGGATAGTGCAATTTCTGAATTAGTTTTTTATAAAAAACTTTATATAGAAATTGAATATGCTACTCCACCCAATATTAAAGCGAATTTTTATAAAGAAGTTAGTATAAAAAGGAGATAAGATTTATGTGTAACATAAAATATATACTATGTACTATATTTTGTATGTGTGCATATCTTCATGCTGCTGCAATCTGTAGCGATAGTATATCTGATAAGTTTTCATATAAGGTACTTGAAAATTTCAATTATTGTTGGGATAATAATATTGTCTATGAGGATACTAATTCCAAAGATACTGCTTTATTTGTCTCGTCTCATAAATACATAATCTCTCCTATTTTAAACGCTTTTTGTAATAATGTGAACGAACAGACAGAGTTGGCTAAGATCGGATATTGTTGTAAGCATTATCTCATTAAAGTCCCAAATAAATCAAAGAAAAATATACAATATTACTCTATAGAAATCAATATTCTATCTAATATAAAGAGTCATGCCCCCATAACCTCAAAAATAGAAGAATTAAAAAAACAGGACTATGCGATTATTGATATTATATCAGAGGCTCCTGTTATGTGTCTTGTTTTTGTGGAAGCTGATTATTTAGTAGCCGTAACTTATAATATGTTCTATGATTTTGATGATGTATTATCCTTTTCGAAATTCTTTGTAAAAGAACACTTCTCAACAAAATAATAAGATGTCATTACACAGTGAATATAAAACGTAATACATCCTCTTTCAAAGAAAAAATAGAGTTTCATTTTTCGATATATAATGCTTCTTCATTCTTATAATTCTCACATGAATAATCCAACATGAAGTTTTCTTTATATGAAATCATTAGGGTCTCATTTAAATTGACTTCTCTTATCGCAACCGGAAACTATCAGGGATTTAATGTAGATGTGCAGCAAGTTTTCTTCGTGTAGTGAGTGTTCTTTTTTCAAATTGGAGATTTTCCTATAATATAGCAATAAATAAGTAAATTAATACGTCTATTATTGAAATGCAAATTTATTGGTAAACGTAGTTTTTATATTCTGTCTATTGTTTGTAAAGCATAAAAATGTATATTTGCAACAGACCCAATTGCTCTATATCAAAACAAATGAAAAGAGAATGGAATAGCTGTATAAATACTTACAGCCTACCTTGGGATATTATCGTCAATTCAGAAAAGAAGAAGTTTATCGAAAGCTAAAATAAAAATATTTCCTTTTACTGATTTTTGCAGATTTATTTTTATAACATACTATATAATAGTGAAACAGAAAGAAAAGAAAGCTCGAAATAGGAGGACAAATGAACAAATAGACAAGGAGGTAATATCCGAACTTGAAAAGCTTGTAGCTGAATATGGTTTTGGTAATGTCAATTTGAGTGCATTGATGAAAGCTGCAAACATAGAAGCTAATGTGTTTTATAGAAGATACGGCTCAATGGAAAACCTTTACGACAGGCTTGCCAAGCAGTATGATTTCTGGATCAATGATACTATTGACGTTTCCAGCCTGAACATATTGGGACCTAAAAAGTTTTTTGCGGAAACATTCAAGACCCTTTATAGGAACTTGTCTGATAACACTGTAATGCAAAAGTTGTTACTTTATGAAATGTCGGTTATTAATGAAACGACAAAGAGAACAGCAGAAACACGGGATATTATGAATCTAAATTTGATTGCGTTTTATGACAATCTGTTTAAACCGGCGAAAATCAATATTAAAGCTATTATGGCGAATCTGATTGGAGGAATTTATTATCTGATACTTCATAGGAGGTGTGCGAAAACCTGTACAATAGATTTTAGTACTCAAGAAGGGGAAAAGGTCTTTTTCGAATGGATAGATTTTCTAACAGATGCCATTTTTGACAAACTGGAAGCGTATGAAAGGAATAGAAAAGCAGCTCAAGAAATGTTATCAGACGGCATAAGTGAGTTTAAAATATGTAAATACATGGGCATCAATAAAAATGACTTAAAAATGTTACTTTCAAATAGCCATAGAAATTCACGAGAACTTTCAAAGGAAAGCTAAAAATTTTATTTATAGTACATATCATATTGATAAGTAGAATACCATAAAATATTCGCAAAGCTCCATTGCTGCGTAAATCCCTATCCGGATACTTTGTATTAATAGCGGTCATTATCTGTATGGCCGTCGTGTGTATCCATGAACATATAAGTGATTATGGACTTAATAGTCTAATCAGGTCATTGGAGCAAGGGGTATTTGACGTTAGCTATTGTCGGTTACTTTTATAATTTTTTTCTATATCCCTTTGTATAAGGACTGATAGCCTGCTACAAGAAAAATCTGACACGCTTTGTGTAGCGCGTTACATAAAGTGCGTCAAGTTATTTTTCAAAGGGTACACGAACAGACTTGAAATTGCGGAATGATATAACTATATCACTATTCACAGTTTCAAGGTAGTCTTTGGATCTTAGTCCTGCATGTCCGTTCTCCTGTTTTATTATTCCCTGCTTTAGCGTTTTCTATTCCTTTTTTATATACTTCTATTTATCGCTTTTCTGCTGCCGTGCAACCTGCCGTGGATTGAATTTTTCCGCAAAGGTAATCGCCAGTCCCAGTCATGTCAATGCCGGCATTCAGCCGCAAGTGAAGCGCAAAAATCTTCCTCTCCGCTGGTGAGCGTATTTTTCCTCTTCAGCCTTGCCAGATTGTTCCTGCCGCCTTTGGATGCAGAAAAAATCATCCCGGAGGTCGCAAACAGGCCAAACAGAGGGAAATAAAGAATATTTATAAACTAAGGTAACGGTAGGATTAACCACCTGCCACAAAAAGAATTTATTATGTTATACGTTCACACAATTGGTCGCATTGGCAAGGATTGCCAGGTTATTACTGGAGCACACGGTTCATTCATTGCATTTGATATTGCGGTAGATGACTATTCACATGGAAACAGCATCACTACTTGGGTAAGGGTACGGAGTAAGAAAGAGAACCATATTCGACTATCCGAATATCTTACCAAAGGACGGTTACTGCTCATTGAAGGGACACTTTCGGCTTCACTGTGGAAGGATAAGGATGAAAACTGTCAGATTCAACTATCCATTACGGCAGACGCATTGGAGTTCATCAATACCGGAAAGCGTGAGGGTACAACTTCAGAAGCAGAGAGTCCGACGGATGCCGCAAGCAATGCACCTGTACCACCGGTAGCTATGCCGCAAGAGGACAAGGAAGACTTGCCGTTCTGATGATGTGCATATAGTATTGAACAACAACAAATACTAAATGTAGTATTTACTAATTATAGTAAAGTAGGAAGTTAGTAAGTTAGCTATTACTGAAAGTAGTACTTACTACATTTAGTTTATTAGTATTTTAGTATAGTAGTAAATACTAAAATACTTTTTTTAGTAAAATAGTATATACTAATTATAGTATTTACTAAGAATAGTATTATCTTTGTATCGCATATAAAGACATCAAATTATGACAAAAATTATAGCTGTTTTGAATCATAAGGGTGGGGTTGGCAAGACAACTACCACCATCAATCTTGCCGCTGCTTTGCGACAGAAGAAAAAGCGTGTACTGGCTATCGACATGGACGGGCAGGCAAATCTTACAGAATCGTGTGGTCTCTCCATTGAGGAAGAACAAACGGTGTATGGGGCAATGAGAGGTGAATATCCCTTACCGGTTATCGAACTGGAGAACGGACTTGCTGTTGTGCCGTCCTGTCTCGACCTGTCGGCGGCAGAATCCGAACTGATAAACGAGCCGGGACGTGAGTTGATACTGAAAGGCCTGATTGCGAAATTGCTTGACAGTCGGAAGTTTGACTACATCCTGATTGACTGTCCACCTTCACTGGGCTTGCTGACACTCAATGCCCTTACCACAGCGGACCTTCTGATTATTCCGGTGCAGGCACAATTCCTCGCCATGCGCGGAATGGCGAAGATTACAAGCGTAATTGAGATTGTCAAGGAACGCCTGAACCCGAACCTGAGTATTGGTGGCATTGTTATTACCCAGTTTGACAAGCGCAAGACACTCAACAAGAGCGTAGCTGAAATTATCAATGACTCTTTCTGTGACAAAGTGTTCAAAACGATTGTACGGGACAATGTGGCACTGGCCGAAGCTCCTATAAAGGGAAAGAACGTCTTTGAGTACAATAAGAACTGCAATGGAGCCAAAGATTATATGGCTTTAGCACAAGAGGTTTTGAAATTAAAATAAGACAATATGGGCAAGAGTGATTTATTGAAAGACAGTATGAAAAGCGGACTGGACGGATTGCTGTCATCCACGAAGAAATCTCCGCAAAAGAAGGAAGCCACACCACTTAAAACTGAAAAAGAGCCTGCGGTACATTGCAATTTCGTTATCGACAAGAGTGTTCATACGCGTATGAAATTCCTTGCTATTGAGAAGAATATGTCATTGAGAGACATTGTAAATGAGGCGATGAAGGAGTATTTGGAAAAAAACGGTAAGTGAGGGTATGTCCCTCGCTTACCGTTCTTTTAAATCTGTGACTTCTGTTAGTACGTTATGCCGATATGTATTGCTACATATCAGTCATTGACAACCCTTTGTATGACAGGGAATAACCTTTGAACTCTCCCGTTGCACGCATGAAAGCGGCTGCTTTCGCTTCCAGTTTTTCCATGTCGATATTTTCGGCCTTGCGTTTGACTTCGAAAAATGTCGCCGTATCGTCCAGTTCGTTTTCAGCTACTATGTCTATTTCGTTCTCACCCTTGCGGTCCCACCAGCCTCCGATACGCGTATAGACTTGCCGTTCTATCAGTACACGTTTAAAGTAACGTTCAAGCATCAGACCGCTGAAAGTTTCATAATCCCGACCTATAATCATCTTCACACTTCCATAGTTCTCTATCTCCAGCATATAGCTGTACTTGTAGATGAAGCGGAACCAGAACGTGAAAAAATTATCCTCGATGACATACCGGACATTCTTGGCGGAACTCTTCTCGAACAGCGGTTGCTTCTTCGATATGATTTCGTATTCTTTCTCCAGCTTGGTAAGATAACCGCCGATTTCCTTGCCTACCACGTTTTCAATTTCCGAACGGGATGTTTTTCCTCGTGCAATGGCCGATAGTATGGAGAAATAGATTCCGTAATCCTTGCCGAACTCTTCGATAAGAATCGCTTTACCCTCGCCCAAAAATATGGAGTCGGCCTTTATAATCTGGTCGAGCATAGTCGTTTTGGCTGTTGCTCCTGCATCCACGAGTAGTTGTACATACTTCGCCACACCGCCCGTGAAAGCGTACAAGGCCAGCAGATCTTCCGCCGTGTAGCCGGGGTTGTATTCCGAAAGAATATCTTTCAGAACAGTTGGGGTAAACGGACGCACAGTCATAAAGCGCGACTGCCGGTTATACAACGGCTCTTTCTTATCCTTGAATATCTTTGTCATCATGGAATAAATCGAACCACAGACAATCAGGTTAATACGGGACTTCGGGCTGTATAGATCCCAGATGCGCTGCATATCGCTGAACACCGATTTGTTCACACGGAAAAACTCCTGGAACTCGTCGATAAAGAGTGTGATGGGACGTTCTGCCGAAAGTTTCATCAGGTACTCGAACACATCAGTGAAGTGTTCGGCCCGCCCCATGGTTGGGACCCCCAACTTGTTCTCTATTTCAAGCCGGTAGTCCTCACACAAATCGCCTTCGGCTTTCCGGGCAACAAAGAAATAGAGAATCGGTTCGTTCTCGTATGCCTTCCACACGAGTGATGTCTTACCGATACGGCGACGTCCCGTTACCACTGTAAACTGAGCATTGTTTTTGGCCATTTCGCGAATCTTGCGAAGAGAGGCTATTTCTTCTGTCCTGTCAAAAAATCTCATATCCTTATCCTTTTTTATTGCTATTTCCGAAACGGCTGTTTCCGAAACGGCTGTTTCCGAAACGGCTGTTTCGTTACTGCAAAAATAATGCAAATTTCTGGTAAAACAGGCAATTGATACAGATTTATTTAGCGAAATGGCTCAAAGGATTTTTATCTGGTAAGTTCCATTCCTGTTTTACACCGTCTGGTCTTACGTCCTTCCGCTTGTCCCGTTGTATCGTTAATCATCCCTTTATAGTTCCATCCGTTTTACCATCCGCCTTTCAGCGTATTCTTCCTTTTCTATATTCTTTTAATGCCACTCATCCGGTCCATTCCTGCCATCACCGGTTGGTTTTCCAGACGCAAAGGTGGACTGCCGCGCTTGATTCCGTCGCTTTGAAGTGCATTTCCTATAAAATTCTTCCTTTCTGCGAAAGAGTAATTTTCCGGAAAAAGCGTCGGAAATCGCTTATTCGTCAGTCCTTGTAAAGCATCTGTAAATCCCAAGCGGTTCAGGCAGAAAAGAGAACCGAACAAAGGGAAAATAAAAAATTAAATATTAAAACCAATTAAATTTTTATGATTATGGAAGCAACAGCAATTCAATCAGTAGAGAAAAACATCACAATGGTAGCATTGGCAAACGTGCAGCCGAGCAATTACAACCCACGTAAGAATTTTGACGAAGCGAGCCTTGCAGAACTTTCCGAGAGTATTCGTCAGCAGGGTGTGTTACAGCCTATTGGAGTACGCCCAATAGAAGACAACCGCTTTGAGATTGTTTTTGGAGAACGCCGATATCGTGCCTCCCTCATGGCAGGATTGGAAGACATTCCGGCTGTCGTTATGGAAATTTCAGACGAAGTTGCCGAAGAAATGGCGGTAACTGAAAACCTCCAGCGCAAGGATGTTACCCCGATAGAGGAAGCAAATGCCTACCAAAAGCTCATTGATAGTGGTCGCCACGATGTGCAGTCTTTGGCGGTGCAGTTCGGTAAAAACGAAAGCTATATCCGCACACGCCTTAAATTCGTTTCCTTAATGCCCGAAATCGCACAGCTTTTGGAACAGGACGAAATCACAATCAGCGTAGCGAGCGAAATTTGCCGTTATGGGGAAGATATTCAGAAAGAGGTGTACAACAAGCATCTTAAAGAGGGGGTGCAGTACAATAGTTGGCGAGGAATGAAAGCCTCTGATGTTGCACGGAACATCGAACGGCAATATACCACCGACTTGGAGCGATACGCATTTGACAAGACCCTCTGTCTGTCGTGTCCTCACAATACAAATAATATGATGTTATTTTGCGAGGGTGGTTGCGGAAATTGCGCCAATCGTACTTGCCTTGCTGAAATGAATGCAGCATATCTCACGGAGAAAGCCGTGCGCCTTATGGAAGAACGCCCTGAGGTATCCCTCTGCTATGAAAGTTTCAACAGCAATGAAGCCGTAGTAGAACGTCTTACCGCCATGGGTTACGAAGTGGAAAGCCTTAACTATTATGCAAAGGCATATCCCGAACAGCCCGAAGCACCCCGAAAAGATGAGTACGACACCACCGAAGAATACGAACAGGCACAGAGCGAGTTCGAACAGGATTTGAACGATTACACGGAAGAATGCGAAGAAATCCGTACCCGAAGTGAAGCAGGTGAAATCATCCTTTATTTCCGTATTGAGAGCAAGGACATCGTACTCTGTTATGTTCCGAAAGTTACCTGTACTACCAATGACACAAAACAGGAGCAGACGCTTTCACCGGTAGAGAAGTTGGAAAAGCAAGACAAACGCAACAAGGAAATTGCCCTTGAAAAGACTGTAGAGGACACAAAAAAACAGATTTTGGAGGTTGATATGTCCGATTGCAAGTTTGGGCAAGACGAGGACAAGATGATTTATTTCTTCTTGCTATCATCCCTCCGCAAAGAGCATTTCGAAGCGGTAGGTATCGAGGAAAAAAAGCCTTATTCCTACCTTACAGATGAAGAAAAGATAAACATCATTGCCAACCTCACGAGCAAGCAGAAAGCGATTATTCGCAGGGATTTTCTAATTGCTAATTTCAAGAACGCATACGGCAACAATGCCATTGCATCCCTCTTGCTTGACTTCGCACAAAAACATATGCCCGACCTGTTGGCAGACATCAAGAACGGACATAATGAAGTGTATGAGAAGCGTCACCAACGTATCGAAGAGAAAAAAGCCGTTCTTTTGGTGCAGGAACAAGCAAAGCAGGAAGCGGAGCAATCTGACAAACAGCAATCCGAAGTAGGGATGCAGACCGAAGAACAGCCACAAGAGGAAGATATTGCAGCTTAACCATAATCAGTAACCAACGAATAGAGGGTGGAGTAATCTGTCCTCTATTCGTTCCTAATTTGTAATTAGATTAAGGTGAAGATGTTCACGGACAACTGCTCCAAACCGTTGTCGGGCGGCGCGTCTGCCGGGCAAACCCGCCATCCGCGCGATTATGCCTTTTCTATCCCATTTATAGCTACCTCCCGATACCCCGCCGCCACCCGTCTTCATTTATACCTATCAGTTTCCTCCTTTTTATCTTTTCCATCTTATTCCTTCTCCGGTTCCTTCCTGTCCTCGCCGGTTGGTTTTCCAGACGCGAAGGTGGACTGCCGCGCTTGATTCCATCGCTTTGAAGTGCATTTTTATAAAATTCTTCCTTTCTGTGAAAGAGTAATTTTCCAAAAAAAGCGTTGGAAGTAGCTTGTTCGTCAGTCCTGTAAAGCATCTGTAAATCCCAAGCGGTTCAGACAGAATATAGAACCGAACAGAGGGAAGAAAAATAAATCATTAAAATTTCATGACAATGGACAACATCAAAGAAAGCAAAGAGTACAAACTTGCCAAAGAATGGGAAATGGCAGTGAATAGTTTTAGTTTCAATCCCAAGCGTTTTGCAGCCGCTATACCTGATATGCACCCCACACTGCAACAGAGCCTCTATAGATTGTTTAAGGAGTGCATCATTGTGATGGCGGATGAGACACGTCGCTATGATGACCGCAATCGTGCGTCACATGAAGAAGCAAAGTGTCTTATGGAATACCTCAAGACAAATGGAAAGCATATCCCATTAAAATAACAAGCGTATGAAAACACAAGAAGTACAATTTGGCGGCAATAACTATCCTTGCCGTGTGGTGGAATCCAACGAGGGTGAAGAACTCCTTATCGGCTCGATTACCTTGCTTGATGCCCTTCAGCCCGGTAGTTTCAACGATGAAAACGAAGGCTTCGCAAGCAAGGAAGCCGAAAGAATCTATGACGAGGTTTTCTTCTTTACCGACATGGCAAACCTGCGACTGACAGACGTAGAATTGGTTGCCGAACTGAAAAAGGACAACCCGGAATGGTTCGAATAAAAAAACAATAATCATCTTAAAAATAGCATAGTTATGGAAAAAGAGTATGTAATACAAATAGCACAGACCATTCAAGAGCAGTTGATAGGACTTACCCCTATGCCCGTCCTCATGTCATGGGGTATCGCAGAGTTTGCAGCCACCATCTTCAAAGACCTGCCTGCACTTCGTATCAAAGTAAACGGACTGTTACACACCGGATACGTCATTATTGCACTTAATGGGTCGGACTATTATGAGGTATATCTGTTGAAAGGCAAAGATGCAGAGTGTGTCAATGAAGAAGTTTGTTACAACGAGTTAGGGGATGTCATTGACAGGGCAATTGAATGCGGTACTGACAAAGAGGAATACGAAAAAATTGCCATCAGCAACTCACCCAATTATTAAGCAGGTAGCTCACCTGATAAACCAGAAGAAGAGATTAGTTAGTAGTAAACCGCCAGTACGATTGTACTGACGGTTTTTGTTGTTTTTATTTACATTATATGTCAGACAGCCGGATTTTTATTTCGCGTTGCGCTTATTTTGAACGTCTTTTATCATCTCTTTCACATCTTGCCCCACTTGTACGAAGTTTTTATATAGGATGCGCTCCCGTTCCTCTCTCGACTTGAAAGTGTAGAACTTCGGCAGCGGCACATACGCCGCTTCTTCTTTCTTGATTTCTGCCATATCAAAATCTGTTTTGCAGAAGAACTTTGTAGTCTTGAACTCTTCCGATTCTTGAATATTCATTGAACCGCCCATACCTGTTTTCGTCTTCACAAAGTCCCGTGCCGTCTGACCGCATATCCATCCGGTTGCCATATCCGAGATTTTCGAGGCAGGCACAAGGTTATCCATATTCTCATTGAGATTGATACTTGTTTTGTCCCGGTCAATAGTCACGCCTTTTTTGACCTGGACCACCTTGCCGAAGATGTCATTGGACAACCATTCCAGCGTTTCTTTGGCACGTGCCGAGCCGCTTACCACATTACCTACCGTCGTAATGATCTTTTGCATACCTACCTTACCATAATCGGCTTCCAGTTGCGGTAGTTCCTGAAAGCCGAGCGTTACACTCACCTTATTGCTTCGCGCTGTACCTATCAGACGGTCTATTTTGTGAAAGTAGAGTGTCGGTAACTCGTCCACTATAATACTCACAGGAATATTTTTCCCCTGCCCGGTATTCACACGGGTAACGAGACGGTTTAGGATAAGAGCGTTCAATGCACCGATGATGGATTCCATTTCCGGGTCATTTGCAATCAGCAGGTAACTCGGATTCTTCGGGTCACTCACCTTCAGGTCGAAGTCATCGCCATCCCGGTGGAATATCCAGTAGCTCTCTTTGGTTGCCAGACGCGAGGTATAAACACGTAACGTGCCAATCATACCCTCCAATTGTTCCATTGCCTTATTTTTGAAAGCTGTCTGGAATGGACCAAGCAGCGGAGCAACCTCATTGTCAGTTTCCAGTACCTCGAAAATCGTCTGATAACTTTCATTCAAGAATGACAGAATATGTGGCATGTCCGAATACTTTCCCAGCCAGTAGGCAGGTTCCACGATATTGCCGCCTTCACGGTCGCGCACGATACCTGTCGGTTTCCAGAATTTGGTCTGCGGATCTTGCTGTCTTTCCGCATATAGAGGCTTGCCGTTGGCATCGTAGGGTTCACGTTCATAATTCACGAAGAAGTAGATACAAGCGGCAAGGAAGTTTACCGCCGAGGTTTGGAAGAACTGGTCGCTTCCGCCGCCTCCCTCTTTCTTACCCTTTTGTAGGCTTTCCAATAATGTTTCCGCCGTTTCGCTGGCCGCCGCAAGATTGTTGATGTACTTTGCCTGAATTGGATTCACCCGACGGCTGTACTCCACATCCACAAAATTAATCATGTTGAACTTGCACCCTTGGGGTACTCTGCCCAGTTTCTCGTTCTTCTTGTAATGGTAGTAGAGCTTGGTCGCCAATGTAGGAAACTTGTAGTCATACACCACCATGGCGAAACCTTTGGCCGAATGCTGTCGGATAAACGGCTCTATGATACTGAAAGTCTTACCCGATCCCGGTGTTCCAACTACCCATGTTCCTCGAAAGCAGTTGCTTACAGAAATCCACCCCTTACGGAATTTACCCTTATAGTAGTATCGCATGGGGATATTTACGCTGTATTCATTCTCGACTTTTTCTTCACATTGTTCAAAACTTTCATTCTCGAAGTTGAAACGGTCTTTCATCAATCCCTCCTTGATGAACTTTGAAATGTTGTCTAATGCGATATGTACCAGTACTACGCCAGCAATGGAGGCAATCATATAGAGAATGATATTCAGAGGTAAGGTATAAAGCCTTGTTTCCATCGTATGGCCGAACAGCCATACGGAGAGTACGAGCAGCAATAACCCACTCGTCAATGGATACACCACCTGCCGGCGTGCGTTGAACTCCAGATGCTTCTTGTTCCGCGTTCCGACACAAGTGATGCAGATAAGCAGTACCGTTGCGATTTTGCTGTACACAAGATTGCCGTCGTGGTAAATCATCCATTGTTTGATGCGTCCGTGAATGTCGGTCAGTATGCCGCCCCAGTGGTCAAGCATTGCAGGGTCAATGGCATATTCAAAGAACTCCAGCAGCACGGACACATATACCACTGTGCGGAATATTTTATAGAACCCTTGCAATTCCTTACTTTCTTCCATAAGTCAGTCTGTTATTAGTCCTTGTTTTCTACGATACCAATGATTACCTACTCTGATTACATCCATACCGAACCATGCACCATTCTCGTTCAGTTTTGTTTTTATCTTATCAAGTGTTACCGGACCGATACCCCAGATTTCCATGAGATATTGCTCGTTAAGATGAATCAGGTCTCCGATATATAATATTCCATGAGATTCAAGATGGCTTTTGATGGATGGGGTAATACCCAAACTGAATACCGGTTCCGAGAGATAGTGTACTTCTTCTGCCTGAATGTTATTCAGGGCTATTTCAAGCCCCACTTTGATTCTTTTGAGAGAATCAAGGCGTTCTTGCATCTTTTGGATGACAAGCTCGTCTTGCTGTATCTCATTGCGTAATTGGGTTGCTCTCTTTACAAGTTCGGCATTACTTCTTTTCAACTCTCCGTTAATATCCGCCATTGACAGATTACTTGTTTCAAGCTCGTTTCGTGTGCGGTCTAATTGCGTGACAAGTTCCTCCAGTCTGTCGGCATGACGCTTCAAGATTGAATTTTTTTCATTATCGGCAGTCATTTCGTCCAAAAGGTAGCCGAACCTTTTAATTTGAAAATTAATATCTTCTTTATCCGATGCTATGGAATCTGCGAGTTTTGCCAGTATTTGTCGGCATGAATTACCTTTCATGGACTTATACATGAGGACAATTCCCAATATCATCAATGCTATGCTGAAAAATATATCCGTATCTTTCATATCTTTCTATCTTTTATTCGTTTATGGTAATTATAGGGCGTACTTTGTGCGCCTGTACTTTAGGTGTTTCCTGCATTGCGCCGCTCCCCATGGAATAGAGCCATGCCTTGGCTGTCTGTTGCTTTTCGACTTCTGTGGATGTCCAGTACCAACAGTCGTTTTCATCCAGTGGTAACGGCTCACCGCCACATTGTTCGATGACAGGGTTGATTATCTTTCGCATGGTGTAGAGCAGCCGCATCTCTGCCACGGACGGTACATAGGCACTCTGCCCGTACCGCCATAGGTCGAAAACCGCTTCTGCCATTGGCGAAGCGGTTTCTTGTGTATCATACAGTGCGAATGTATTCTCATTGCCATCATAAGCCATGATGTCAGCCGATGTGCCTTGTGCGATGCCGAGGCTGTCGGCGAATGCCTGTGGAGCAATGTCCCACAGGTAAACTGCATAACCGTCCCCCTCCGTATCTCCGCGTTTTTCGGTATCGAAGACAACCGCTATCGCTTTTTTCCCCGATTGTTCATATTGTGCGTAAGGCAAGGCTGTTCCATCCTCGCAGAGGATATGTCCTGGACGAACTGCTGTATCGGGTACGTCTATATGCGTGTCACAGGCAGCGCAAAGCACGGCAGCCGTTGCCGCTGCCACCAAATGTATCTTTCGTATCATATTGCTTTCTTTTTTGTTTCCCTATTTTATAGGTAGTTTCACACCCAGCACGACACCTGCTCGCAGCACGTCCGCACCTTTTATCATCACATCGCTTTTCACTTGCCAATACAGTGTCCATCCGGCCCGTAGCACATAGTTGTGTTCGTAACCGAAGTGCAGGCCACCGAGGAACTTATTCATGTCGCTTCCGGCTGAAGCTCCGATACGCAGACTGCCATAGTGGTTGCGTCCCCGCGTCATGCACGGCTTGTAGGCCACGCCAAAACCGTAGCTGCGGTAGTTTCGCCAAAATGATTCCGGGCAGATATGCCCGCACGAAGCGCACTCTGCCCATTGTAGATAGCCGTTGACGAAGAACTCCCACGTATGGCGATAGTTCATTTCGTGTTCGTAGGCGAGCGTTATATCCATGCCGTTCTTGTAGAGTAGCCCTGTGCCAAGCGAGAGGCGTCCGCTACCTTGTTGTGCATTTGCACTTGCAGCGATACACACGCAGGTAATTATCACGATGATTGTCTTTTTCATAGTCATTCCTCCTCCAATAAATCTGCATGGAACGAATCTGCCGCCAGTATATCCTCATAGTCGATGTTCAGACTGATGTTACGGCCACTAATCTGTTTCTCCGTCATTTCGATGGTCAGTAGCTTGTCATTGGGAAAGGTCATCTTTTTCACGACAATCACATTCCGATAGCCGTGTCTGAATGTCTTGCCCGATTCCAGAACCAGGGCAGGTGTCAGTTCGATAGTCTGTGCGTTGGTTGCCTTGGCGAGTTTCTTGTCTGTCAGCTTTATCCGTATCTCATCAATGTCAAAACGGATGTTCGTCTTGTTCTCGATGGAAAAGTCTATGAAGAAGTAGTCACCCACCGAGTAGATATTGTTCAGACGCATCACCATGCGGTGTGCTTTGGTAGCTACGTTGCGGATTTTTGCAGGTGAGTTCCAGATGCGCCGTGCATGATGTGTCATGTCGGCAGTGGACATTGAGACTGCCGGATTGTTGTACGCATTACGCTCTTGTAGCAATATCTCCTTATCTGTTACTGCCTCTTTCATCCTTGTGGTATAAATCAGTGCGTATTGTGTGCGGTATCGTTCCGTCACAATGGTGACGATGGCGAGTATTTCACCATCCTCGTGTCCGCTTTCCTTGGGCTTTAGGCGAATGATGTTGTCAATGGGCTGATCGCCCGCCACCTTGTCAGTGGAAATATCCACGAAACGCACCGGTTCCGATGCCGTGATGACAGTTGTTATCTGTTCGTTCACCGTCAGTTGTTCCATTTCTTCGTAGGTAGTTTGTGCGTTAGCTTTCGGTAAAATGGAAATACCTGATAGAAGCATAATGCCAAATAAATTCCTTTTCATTGAAATACAGAGTTATAATTGAAAATTCATGATTGCTTTATTCTCTTGCGAATTGATATTTGCCTTATCTGGGATGTCATCCTGCATACAACTTGGAGATTTGTCCGTAACATCTATCTGTTCGAATATGATTTGTTTCGGAAGTATTTTATGGCAGAAATAGCTGCTGTTGAACGGTACGTTTTTCCCTTTTCCGAACTGAATACGTTTATCGAACATGAGTAATTCCAGATCAGTATTCTGGAAAAGTCGGCAGGGTGCTACGTTGTTCAGCCAATAGTTGGACATCAGCAAGGCGAATGGTTTTCCGAGTTTCAGACAGCGTTCAAAGACTTCCACCTTCCGGCTGAAAGGAGGATTGGATACGAGTATATCCCATTGGGACGGTTCATAGTTGAAAAAATCCTGTCCGTTATAGATATGGGAATACACGACATGGAAACCGGCATCCTTGAATTTCTGCACAAACTCACTGCGCTTCGTATCGAAAGGACACCAGACTATCTTGCCTTCGGGTATATATTTGATAATGGGTAATACACCATATCCCGGTGTATATTTTTCATCTGTCGGATTCCCGTATAATTTTTTTAAGTAGTTTGAAGATTTCATAGGCACATGATTAAAAATATTTATATTGATTTCTTTTCCCTATTTCGCTTCATTTCTTTATCTGCCTGGCACGCGCCCAAGTACAACGTCCCGTCCGGGTCATTTGGATTTCACATTGCCAAAGAGTGCCCTTCTCCACTGTTTTGAAATTAACATTCCCGTATCTTGGTCCGTAAAAACCGGTATGTTTTTGAAAAGCGAATAAGGCAATCCTCCGTCTGTCTTCTGTTCGGAAGTTGCATATTAGGGCAAACTGCCCTCTGTGATGCCACCATTCGGTACTCACAAGTTTTCCGATAAATGTTTCGGCTTTATTGGGGGCTATATAGTCCGCATAATAAAGCCCATCCGTACCTTTGTGATATTCTGATAAATCTGTTTCCATGTCATCATCGTTTTAATTCCTTTTTTCCTGTCCGTTCACTAAATACACGAAAGTTCCGTATTTCAACTTGACTTTGTTTTTCTTGATAGCTTTGCTAATGGCATTGCTTGTTTTCTGGTAGGCATTGTTCACCGCCTGCATCCCCCATTGTGCAAGGCTGTTTCCTGTTGTACTTCCCATACTCATGTTCATATTGCCCGACATTGCCCCGCTTGCTACATCCTTGCTCGTTTCCCGGAATTGGCTGTTGGGCACATACAGCCCCTCCATGCCATCTGTATCATAGAGTGAGAGACTCACTTTCACCAATTCGTCATTCACGAGGATGCTGCTGATATTACCTTTCACGCGCCCGGATGAGAATCCGCTTACCGTAGCGTACAGGTATGTTCCCCTTGCTATCACACACTCGCCGATCTCCACATCGTCAAGCAGGCGCAACCTCACGCGCGAGCCGTCCACCGCTTTGATGTTCTCGTCAATGATGGCTTGGATGAGTTTCGGTTCACGGACATTCTTCGACAGTGTGTTAAAGTAGTCCGAGGTTGTCTTCACCTTGCGTACCACCTCGCTGGGCGGTTCGTCCGCTGATGGCGTTTTCACAGCCCGGCTCTCTTCGTTGATGGTTCCGGAGGCTGCTGCTCCTTGTGGTGGAGCAATGTTGGCCGTGTCCGTTTCTGCCGGGGGTACAGTCGCGTTTTGCCCTCTCAGTCTCGCCTCTGCGAGTGCTTTCTCCAGTTCGGCAAGTGCTTCCTGTTCTCGTGTCTTGGCAGAGGCAATTTCCGCTGCCGCAGCTTTTTCCTGTTGTTCTTCCGTGAGCAGGTCGATGTCGTCCTGCGTGTATTTCGATTCATACTCTTCCTTGTTTTTATCGGGTTCTTCCCGGTCTATGTTATCTACAGCGGAGTAGTCTTGTATCTTACCCCATGATTTCGCCATATTCTCGTATTTGCTGCCTATGCCATCGTCCTTGATCTGTGCCCCCGGCAATTCGGGGTTCAGGAACTCCGTCGTCTGCAACGCCTTGTCTTGTATTTCTATCGTTTCTGTCTGAAACAGGTCGAAGATGAAATAAGACGTGCCGAGCAGGGGGAAATAAAGGATGGCGGGAAGCATATATTTCGGCTGGCGAAAATTGATTTTCTCCAATATCTTCATTATACATCTTTTAATTGAGTTGTACATATTTGCCTTCAATGGCACAATTTCTCAGTATCTCTGCGTTGTCTTCTCCGAAAGCTAATAGGATGCTACCGCGACTGGGAGAGTCACCTCGTGCTCCGCCTGGTCGGTAGAATCGGATGCGGTGGCGTAGGAATTTCATTCCCGTCGCTTTTGGAAAGATGACGTCCTGAAACATTTTGGAATCGCAACGGTTGAATAATAATGCAATGCCGTTGCCATGTTCTGCCAATTTCCGGACGAATAGCTCGATAAGAGGACGCGAATAGGGAGGATTGAGCCACACACGCCCTTCCCATATCTGGGACAACCCATCTATGTTCTGGTCATACATGACCTCGGCAGTCGGCCACAACGGATGGATGGGAGCGCAAGGGTCAAGGTCGAATTTGCCCAATGCGTCCAGTATCTCCTTTGGCGTGTACCATTCGTCTGACGAACGGACTGATTTTTCAAGCCGTGTATTCATAAGTACTCTTTTTACTATGGTTTGTCCCCTCTGTTTTTATGTTCCCTTATTTCGACTTCCTGCAACAGCTTGTGCCGTTCCCGAAGCACTGAATCCTGCTTTTCCGTCGCCGTGCGACTTACCGGACTGTGTCTGTACAAGCGGTAGGCGTTCCATACGAAAGCTCCGATGACGAATGTAAAGACGATGACCAGAAACAGCGTCCGGTGTGCGTTGGCAAAGCCCTGCACCTTGGCCGCCGCTTGGTCGATGCGTGTCGCCTTGGCGAATTTATGCCCGGCCTGCACCTCTCGCTCGTAGCGTTCCTTGTACTGCGGGTCATCTTTGTCCGGCATCTTCTCGCCGAACAACATCCGTTTGAATCCTTTGATATTCATATCTTTGGTGATTTAATAGTTACTCTTTGTTTTTTGCTCGATATCTTTGTTCAGCAATGTGCGCCAGTTTACTATGAGCAGTCCATGCGGATTATTGTCCGTTCTCGGCACACGTTTAAGTTGCCCTGCCGTAACCAGTTCGCGCATCAGGATATTACTCCGGCGCTCGATTCGCTGCCGACCATAGTAGGTGAACTCCATATTCTTTTTGTCAAAGGAGATACTGTCACAGAATATCGAGAACACCGCGCTCGTACCCAATATATTGGAGTAAAATCCCTTTTCCTTGAGGGTATTGTACTGTGCCAGTCCCGTCTCATCGACCAGGTACATCGCTTTTTCCATCGTATAGCGGATGTATTTGTCGTCCGGTGCGAGAGTAAAAAAGTAATGGTGGAACATTTCTACGTGGCTCTTGGCCTCCACGTCCAGTGTTTCGTCCATCGTCGTGCGGGTTACGAGTATAGGTACATTTCCGTCCAGCACATACACCTTTTTCTGCGCGTCCGTCACCATTGTCCGGGCAGTCCAGATACTTGATACGCTGATGATGATACACCCTGCAAGAAAAGCAGTGCAGATGATGCCCACCAGTCGGATTTTATTCTCCAAATGTTTGATGACCATATACCTTTATTTTTTCTTGTTAGACAATCGTGTGTATTCGTCATGTAACATTGTCATGACTGTATCATGCAACTCCGTCAGAAATTTTTCGAACTTCCCGTCAAAAAGCTGTGTGTAATCTTCCCGCATGATTACATGCACGAATATCCACCAGACACGGCGGTTTCGATTCTTGGCATTTTTCTGCAATTTGACCAGTTGCAGACGATAGGTAAGGTAAGTCATCATAGGGACAATATATCGGTTGTCCCATGTAATGGCTTCGTCCAGTTCTTCATATTCCGGATCAATTCGGTGGTTAGGTGCATAAACGAGTTCTTCGCTTATGCGTTCATTTGCATAGTGCACGAAACGCTCGTTCCTGCACCATTTCTCAATTTTCTGTTGTACATTCATCTTTTGGATATTTAATATTAGGTTTATCATTATCTCATCATCGAGCCGATACCGCCCGTAGCCGTCATTTTGGCCTGCTGCGCCACACCTTCTCCAAAGTTCCGTGTAGAGAAGGCCGTGTCGCCTTCAGGTATCATCCATGCTGCCAAGTCCGGCACGAGGTTTAGGCATTTCAGTGCCACGATACTTGCCGCCATCAAGTAGCCGGCGGAGAAGAAGCTGTTTTGCAAGTAGGCCGCCATTGTCTGTTCGCTTGCTGTGATTGCCGTCAGGTTTTCTACCTGTATGCACAGTACAATGTCGAATAACAGTAGCACATAGAAGCCGACGAAGTAGAGCATTGCACCATAGAAATGTACTGTCAGATACCTTATAAGCCACTTCGCCCATGCACCTTCCCATTTGGGCAACAGCGAGAACGCCCATTGTATAGGTCCGAATATTGTTAACATGCCCAGTAGGATTTGCTGGCAATAGATGGTTGCCCACCATCCGATACGATACACAATCAGAGCGATAAGCATGATGATTTTGTCGATACCTACGATGACTCCTGCCGTCAGTGAGGTAAACCACAGTTCGGCTGCGTCTTTCTCCATCTTCGTCACTTCGTCCACTCCGGTTTGTTCCATGGTCGCTTCTACCAGGTTCGGGTCGGAGGTACCCGTGTGAGCGACATCTGCCTGTGCTTGCAAGCTTTGGTACATCGTGTCACGTACATGGATAAGTTGCTGCACTTCCTCGAATTTGTCCGCTATTTGGGTGGCTTCTGCCTCGTACAGGTCATGCGTGTACGAGCCGATGCAGTTCGGGATGTAAGACAGGAAGTCAAGGAAACACCAACTGCTCCCACTGCCAGCCATACCCGTGTCTGCTGGCGGATACCACCAACAGAGGATGATTGAAACAGCCAAAGGACGGAACAGCTTCAGCACATCCAGTGGCTCATGTTTCACCATCATCTTGTACGCCATTCCCGCTGCCATCACAATAGCGAACAGGGCAGCCAGTGCCATGCACATTTGTAGTATCCACCAGAACGGTCCCTGCGAGCCGGTAAAAGTCGCATCAGTCAGGAACTCGTTCGTTTGAAAAATCACATCGTCAATTTCTTCTTCAAGGATATTAATACCGAAATCCGAGAGTATATTTCCGTCTGCCATACGTTTTTGTTTTTTCAGTTCCCTTTGTTTACTGTTTCATCTCCGTCGCCGCTGCCACCCGTGTTATTGCCTGATTGCGGGCCGCGCACGGCAAAGCGCGATTCGTGCCATCGGTTCACCGCATCGCGGACAATACTCTCCTTATCCAGAGTACGGTCAGCGGTAGCATTCAGTAGCGTACTTGTTATCGTAGTATTCTGCCGTTTGGCAAGGTAGCCGACAAGGATTTCGTTCTGTCGAGTTATATCCTCGTAGATGCGCAGATACTCTTTCTTCCGCTGTGCGTTGGGCATATAGGCATCTTTCGTTGCATCAATGGCGCACTGGTAGATATGGTAATATTCCGTCCATCTGTCTTTATCCTCCGGTGTCCCCCCGACAGGCAAGATGCGGTCTATGTTTCGTTTGAGCCGTACCATCTGTCCGTTGACCTTATCGCCTTCAGCGACCCATGCGATGTCCGCTTGACGGTCAGCCACGTTCAAGGCTTCTATCTTTGCCCGGCTCACCAATGCCGAGTCGATGGCTTCAGCTTCGTCCGTTTGGTTGTATAGGTTGACGCCCGCCAGTGTGCGGAATGACAGTTTGTTCTTGACTGCTGCCGACTTCTTATACTTGTTGTGCAGTATGGAATAGTAGAGGTCGGGCGAGAGTGCTCCCGTACCGGTTTCCATTACTGTTACTTGGTTTTGTTTCGGCGAATCGTGGTTATAGGTCACGGATTGTGCCTTTGCCGCCGTGGTTGCAATTATTGTAACCGTCACGAGTAAGAGTATTCTGTCCATATTTACTTTCGGTTATTTGTTATTAATCTTTTAATACTCAATGTGTTTCAATCAGTTAATCACCAGGATTATTCCACATTTCTTTTTATATTATATTCATTTCTAATCCTTTCCTCTCCCCGCAAGAAGTGCATATCATCCTTTTCAATACAAATACATTTTCTATTCGTATGAATACAGGCGATTGCAGTGCTCATGCTTCCAGAGGCAAAATCAAGGACTGTGTCACCCTCTTTCGTGTATGTTTTTATCAGATATTTCAACAATGCGACTGGTTTTTGATTAACATGAATCGTTTTGCCCTCTGATTCCGCAGTTTTAAAATATTTCACACTTCGTGGGTATCTCGTTCCTTTGTTTTCATTTCTGAATGTAGGATTTGGTACCTTGTTTACTCCTGTCCAGTTACTTCCTCTCTTTGTACGATTCTCATAAGGCTCACCTTCCTCCATGATTGGATAATAAGGAGTTCTGCCGTTACAAAAGATACTGATTAGCTCATGCGCTTTTAGAGGTTGCTTTTTAGCAAGAAGGAAATTGCTTGCTTTTGACTTTTCCCATACCCAGTCATATTTAAATTCGGCTAAATTGCCACAGCGTAAAAGGCTGCTGAACGGTTCGCTGCCAAATAAAGCCGTAGGCGCATTATCCTTTCTCACTCTTCTAATCTCCTCCCACATTTTCGAGAATGGTATTATCTTATCCCATTGCGAGGCTGTAATTCCAAAAGGTGGGTCGCATAGAACTAAATCAATACTTGATTCTGGGAGAAGAGGCATTACTTCAAGGCAATCGGCTTTATATAGCGTAATGTCTTTTTCAAAAACGATCTTTTTCATTACATCTTTTATTAATGTCCATTTGCCTCTTGGTTATAGGCCAGATAGACTTGTTTGTACTTAAAGTTTCTTTCTCTGTTTGTACTTCTCCGAACATTCAGGACGAAACGCTTTTCCTGCGTTTTAAGATATTCCTTATCAATTTTGGTACATAGAAGTCATAATCTAACTTGTGGCATTATTTACCTCCTTCCTCTTTTACCGTCAATAATCCAGTCGCCCCGCATTGCGCCATCGTCCGAAAGCACCGTCAATAATTTCCCGTTTGGTACGTTCCCGGTAAATCTTCGATTTCCAGTAGCCGATACGTACCTGTATGTATCTCCATGTCTCGATGTATGCCCGGTTCAAGTGTTGCTCAATGCTGTCCAGCGACTTGTTCACGGACTCCAGTACCATAAGCAGGTCGCTGGTCGAGCAGGCCGCTGCGCCCGTGGCATACAGTACGAGGTCGCTCACCGACTTATAGAGGTGTTCGCCCTCGTTGGCGATGTCCCGTATTGCTTTTTCATTGATAGTCAGTATCAGTGCGTCTGACGGCTCGATGTTCCCATGTTTCAGGATTTTCTCATGGAAAGCCTCCAGCATGGTCTTATAGTCACCGATACGGTCACTTACCGAGCTGTAGGTATCCTTCACGTTCAGCACCGTCCGCAGGGATTGGTACATCACGTCGATGACATCAAAGGCACGGGTATAGCGGTCAAGGTCGATATTTACTTCCTTGTATTTGCCCGTCTCCTCACGGCTGTACTCATGCAGCAGTTGGTTGCTGTATTCCAGCGTGCTTCGGGCCAGCAACAGGCTGCGTTGTTTTTTGTGGTCATTTATGTACGCTTCCACCGACACGATATCGAATGTCCATTGGCCCTTGGCGACATCGGGTAGTAGCGCAAGCAACGTAATGGCTATCAGTATAGTGCGTTTCATGGCCGTACCTCCTTTCTGCCACTTCGGGATGTCCGTGCGTTTTCTACCCAGCGGTCATGGCACTCTTCCACGAGTGTCAGCCTACGACCCTCGTCCGTATCGAGTCCCGGTAGCACATCCTTCAGTACGTCGATGATGTTCCGCTTGTAGTGCATCATCTTCTCCAAGGATACGAGGTCGGCGTATATTTTCGTGATACGTGAATCCACTTCTCGTGCGATTTCGAGGCGGTCACTTGACCAAAGCAGGTGGTACACGTCGCTGTTCGGTACTTCTTCCATAGGTTCTGTACGGGCATACTCGGTAGTGATTTTACAGTTGGGATATTCCCGTGCGATTTCCGATATGCGATTATTCACGATTTTAGTCTTTTCCTCGTTCGGCAGGTTCGGATCGAGTGTCAGTACATCGGCAACGTGCGTGTCTGTGTATGCCGAAGTTAATTCCCAACTGATTTGGATAATGGCACGGTGAATCTTGATACCCAGAAAGTATTTCGGCTTCCGTGCGATAGAAATAGTCGCACGGAACGTAATGATACCATTGATGTTCGGCATCGTCGCCTTACGGACGAACGTATAGCCGCTCCATGTACCTCCGTCCTGCCAAGTGAGGCTATAGGCTGTCTTGCAATCCTGCATGATAGCCGGTAGGCGGTAGTAATCATCTGTCGGCACATCGTTCTCTGCTTCCGCTTCCTGCTTCGCATCTGCGTACTCCTTCTGTTTTTGTTGCCACTCGGCAAGTTCGCTTTTCAGTTCCTCGATACGTGTCCGGTTGGAGTTATATTGTTGCCGATAAGCTGCTGCGTCTTCCACGCTCGCCTCGGCAATTTTTTTCAGAAGGTCGGCGTTTTCCTTTTCCAAGGCACTAATCTGAGATTGAAGAACGGCGACTTGATTGTCCGCTTCCCGTATCAGTGCGTCCAGTTCTGAAAGATCCAGTTCGTTCTCCGTTACCGAGGTCTGCATGACGCACTCTTTGGAATGGGCGTCCAGTGAGCCGCCACACTTGCGACACTTGTATTGTGTCGAGCCTTGTCCCAGCGTCGCCCCGTCTGAACAGGTTACACTGATGGTCACGCTTTCGCATCCCTGCAATTTTGCAGCGTCCGTCGCCTGATAATAGTTCCGTGCATCGGATGCTATGTAATAGACATAGCCTTCCTCGTTGTCATTGAACTCCGAGAGGCGGGCATTGAGTTGCGCTTTGAACGTATTCAAATCCATCGAATAGGAGTCGAAGACATCCTCATAGACCACCTCCGTCCGATTCCAACTCTGTGTCACGTGTATCTCGTAGGCGTATGCCTTCTTTGTCTGTTTGTTACCCTTACTGATGATATAGGCCTGTTGTCGGGTATTGATAGTATAGGTGTAGCCATCGTTGCTATTGTTGAGCTGTTGTACTCGACTTCTTGACCATCCGGCATACCGTTCTGAATTGGCGAGGGCCTGCTCCCGTTGCGAAGCGTTCGGATAAAATCCCGGATCACTCGTGTTAAAGCGTGTCCATGCACCCCCGTTCAATATGCTGTTGTCGTCTGTCGGTGGGTAGTAGTCGCATAGAGAAATGCTTCCTTGATCACGCCGTGCGATATACCACCGTTGCGTGTAATAGTTCCCGACAGCATTGTCCATATAGTCGGTCATCCACGATGTGAGGTCGTAATTGCTGAAATTGAACAATGCGGCCACGCTATCCTGACCGCCCACCATGTCGATTAGCAGACTGCCGATGTCATGTTCCGCCTGCTCGAAGAGAGTACTGTAGTGTTCATACAGGTTGCCGATTTCATTGACTTTGCCACCCAACAGGTCATGGAACGCACTACTTTGCAGTAGAGCGTCACCGAGGTTCTCCATACCTGATGTTGCCAGCCCTACGCCCATGTTATAAAGGTTGTCAATGTCGCCCTTTAAGTTCTCAATCGTGAAATTGCCCGGCACTTTGGTAAAGTTGTCCAACATCCGTTGCCAATCGGTACCGCCCAGTTCTGCGAGGTTCAGCAAGGTGGCAATGTCGCGGTCAATTTCCAGAAAAGCGATGTCCGAGAACGACAGCGTGCTGTTTGTCACCACACTTTCGAACTGCATACACAGGCTCTTCGTATCGTCGCACACTTTCATCAGGTAGCTGCCCCAGTGGATTGCTGTTTGTGGTGAGCGCAGCATCAGCTTCGCCACCACCCATATTTTCGGCATGATTTTTTCTGCCACCATGTGGTAAATTCGACGATAGTAGTAATTTTCCGTGCTGCTGCACCAGATGCCAAGGTCGGACAGAGCCTTGTGTTCCAAAAATTTGGAAGAAAATATCCCTGCTGCCGCCACTTCTGCCGCCGTATAGTGTTTCAGAATATCATCCACCTGCTCGCGGTAGTAGCTTTCGGCTACTGCCTCCGTGCCGAATGCTGCGGCCATGGCCGCCACGGTACGAGCGTCATAGTTCACGCTGTAATATTGTGCGTGAACATGCTGTGTCAGGGCAGGCAATAGGATAACCCAAAAGATAAACAGCCGTTTCATCGTTTCAGACCTCTTTTATGTATTCCGGTTCCTTGTGATTGAAATACCACCGTTCAGATTCGATACAATTCTCCGTGACAAGTCGGCAGAACATATCATGTATGATGGTAGTATCCTTGATGGCCCTTTTGATCCGGGCTTCTTGGGAGCCGAACCATCTCAAAAAGAAAGGCTGGTTTAGATAAGTTTCGCGCACGGTCTGATAACGTAGCCATCCCAAGTCACTTAGTCTTTTTTCACTCATCGGACTACTGTTCAGTTCCCTGAATAGTTCTTCTCGAAACCTGTTTTCATCGAAGACAGGTTTGCTGTTACATAGCCTGTCGCACATATCGTAAAACTCCTTTTCTTTGGGGTTTTCTTCATAATACCGGTTCAAATACGCTTCCAGTTCTACATCGGACATACCCAACCGAAGGGAATACTCTGCCAACAACCGTTCGATGGCGGCTACTTTGTCCGGTGTCATGTCATCCATGCGGAGCAGGTTCTCCTTGGACAGCATACAAAACTCCCGGAGGGACAAAACAGTGAGTTCCGGATTGCTGACAGAGATTTGTTCGCGCGTCAAGCTGCTTTCAAACCCCATCATATTTATCCCGTAGCCCAGTGACAGGGTGATTAAAATCCTTTTCGTTTTCATTATGATGTTATTTTAGTGGTTAAGTTCAGTACACATCCCGCTTCATTAACTTTCTGCGCAAACGGCAATGCCTTGCCGATACCGCTGGTATTCCAGTCGCGGCAATATGCCTCGATAGCCTCTTGGTGGCTGCATTGTAACTCGCGCTTGTAAAGCTTCAGAGCCTCTTTCTCCGCTCGTTCGGTCGTGTAAGTCATGTAGCACTCGCGTGGTTCTTCCACGCCATAAACACCGCTGGTCGTGCCCCGACGGATAAACACCTCGCGGAAGAAGCTGCGTCCTTCCTTGTTTTCAAGGCGGTTAATGGTGAAAATTTTCTTACAGTCCACGTCCGTTAGGCCAAGAATCGTCTTGATGGTGTCGAAACGTTCCTTGAATTTGCTCTGGTCAAGCAGCATCACCACATCCGAGTTATTGATGATGGCCTCTTTCACGATTTCGCTGCCGATGATGTCTTGTATTTCCTGTGTCACCACGCCCACACTGGCCCAGAATTTACGCGCTGTTTTGTACATAAATTTAATGTACTCCGCCATCAGCGGGCTGGCGATGGCTTTCCATGCTTCCTCGATGACAAGGACTTTGCGGTTCTTCTTGATGCGCATTTTTTGCAAGAAAACATCCATGATAATCAGCGTGACCAAAGGAAAAAGCAGCGGGTCATCTTTTATGCTGTCGATTTCGAAGACCACGAACGTCTCGTCGAACAGCGAGCTGTCCATGTTCTCGTTCAGCGTTTTTTCGTGGTTGCCGCCCAAATAGAAGTCCTTCATCATATAGCGGTATGTCGAGAGGTCGATGCCCGTGATACGGTTCTCCTCACAGATATCCGGGATGCGCTGCACGGAATATTCATAGAAAGAGTTGAATGACAGTTCCTCCACTTTCAGTTCCTTGCGTCGGCCCTCTATCTCGTCAATGATACCCTCGATGCGGACCGCGCGTTCCCGTTCGCTTTCGTGCCGCTTCTCACTGCTGTTGCGGTCATCAATAACGAGGCTCTTACGCAAGTCCTCACGCTGTTGGGGTGTGAAGCCCTCGAAACCATTGAAGTAGGCGTCGTAATATTCCGTGATGACGTGCTCTATCAGACGGTCTTCCGTCTTTGTGACCGTTCCCTGCGTACCTTTCCAGATAAGCAAGACGAGGTTTTTCAAGAATCCCGTTTTTTCTACGTTCATCTCTTCCCGATTGATGCGGAACGGATTCATCGTGATGGGCCGTTCCTCGGTATAGCTGATATACTTGCCGCCGAAATACTCGCATAGCCCCTCGTATGAGTTACCCGTATCGACCATTACCACGTCCGTCCCCTGTTCATGCAACTGGCGCACGACGGAGTTCATGTGGAAACTCTTTCCGCTGCCCGAAGGCCCCAGGCAGAAAAAATTCGAGTTGTCGGTCAGCTTGTTCTTTCCCTCTTTTCCCGTGATGTCGATAGCTACCGGAACACCTTGACGGTCAGTATAATAAATTTTTATCGGCGTTTCCTCACTATGCTGCACCCGTTCCTTGTACATCAGGCATACCGCAGCGTCGGAGAGGGTCAGAAAACGGTCATATTCCTCGTTCAGGCTGTAACAGTTGCCCGGAAATGAACTGACGAACAGTTCCAGTTGGTTGTATGCACGCTTACTGATATGTATGCCCATGCGCCCAAAAGCGTTTTCCAAGTGATTCGTGCATTTTTGAAGGTCGGTGTCGGCAGGCACGCCCACCACCATGTTGAAGTGCGTGTACACGAGCAGTTTGCTTTCACGGGCTATTACGTCCTGTACCTGCTTGATGTCCTCTACGGCCATTTGGTTACTCGGATTGGGGATGCTTGCGTGCCGGTTCTTCTTTTTGTCGAGTAATGCCAGTTCACGCTTCTGACTGGGCAGGAAAATAATTTGGTTGTACACCACCGTTTCTGCGTTCGGAATATTATCCACCACCGAGACAAGATCCACTGGCATCTCGGTATTATTCACCTCGATATTGGTATAGGGACGTATCAGCGAGGGGAGTGCGGCGCAGTCCACGTCCACGAGGCTGTACACCTTACAGCGTTTATCACCCATAGATACCGTTTCGTCGTCAGACTTGACATTCGTCATCGAGACCGTACGGTCTTTGAAGTTCATCGCAAAGTAACGGTCCACATATTCGCTTGCCTCGGCTTTGTTCAGGAATTTCACTTGTACACCGCTGTCGCGTAGTAGGTCTCGAACCTTATAAATCTTCACGAGGAAATCGCGCCATTTCTTGCTATCGTAAGAGAAAAGACGGCTCTTCTTGGCTTCCTGTGTGATAGTCAGATAGCAAAGGCTGTCCGTGTACGGACGCCCATTAAAATAACGGAAGTACGATGCCGAAAGAAATTCTTGATTATGCTCCGGCTCGTTCGCGAACTGTTTTCTCACGAAGATGTCCTGTTTGTGTAAGGCATATCCTTCGCCCAGTGTTTGCGCAAGGGCAGAGAATAGATGCGTGAAATCGTAATAGCTGTCAATGTCTGCCGAATACTTCTGTACTGGATTTTCGATTTTCAAGACGGCGGAATATTCACCCGTCTTGGTGTACAGCACACCCACACCATCTGTATCTTCCACAGAGAAATAGATATTCTGAAAGATGTGCTTGCGCTTGCCGCCCGTACCGAACGTATAGACTGACAAGGCCATACCCGTACATAGGGCGATGAAAAATAAAATGATATATAGGGTCATTCCGATATTCGTTCATTAAATAGGGGCAGGTCTGCCTCGGCTGGAGGCGGACCCGCCCGCGTTCAACAATCAATCAGCCACACACATTGCCGTGATGGTTTTTCTTATAGTCATACTTTGTGCGAATAGGCATACACATACACTCCACGTTTTACATTTTTGCTGTGCAGCCCTTTTCGCTGTTTGAGGATGATAAGCACGATTCCCGCAGATAAGACAGTTGCCAATACGACCAGTCCGGCCACAAAGCCCATAAGACAGTAGGCGGCGATAAAGCCCACAATGGCTCCACCAGCCACGCCTGCCGCCCAATAGATGTAGCGGCCTTGTAATCCCATCAGCTCCAAAGGCCGTTGTAACCCCTTGAACAGCGGATAATCCGGATAACGTCCGTCATTAATCATTTCTTGACTGTTTATGCGTTAATTCCGAAGAACAGAGGTAATGCTTGGGCTGCCGCAATCAAGAAAAGGCACGCCCCAACTACCATCATAATCTTCTTCTTGACATCCTGTTCCTCGTTGTTCATGGCGATATACACCGAAATGGCTCCGATGATGGCCACGACACCAGCAATGGCATAGCAGAGTTTGACCATGACAGGAACGTATTTCACAATTTCCTCCGCTACGGTTGATAGAGCTGTCGTACCGGCCGAGTAATCGCCTGCCGTACTTTGAGCCATAGCAGGTATGCCTCCCAACAGGGCAATGATTAACATTCTTACTTTGGTGGAAACTTGCATGATAGTTTTCTTTGCCTTTCGGCACATTCTTTTAAATTTCTGAAACATATTTATTACATTTTTGTGGTACTCTTGTTTTTGAATTTATTTTACACTTCTATCAGCCACCTATATGCGGTAGCCGAAGAAAGCAGGGAACACGATTGAAGCTCCAATGATGAAGAGGCACGCACCGACAAGTGATACGATAGACTTCACCACGCCGTCCTCGCCTGTGTTCATTTTGATATAGATCTGGAGCGCGGCAACGACTACGAAAACCGAGGCGACAGCGTAGCAGATGTACAGCACGTACAGCATCATCGTCACCACGAAGTCGTGCATCGTTGCCAGTGCGTCTGCACCCCAACTGTAGTTTACGCTGCCACTTTTGGCGAATGCCGCATAAGGGACAAAGCACAGTGCACATAATATTTTTTTTGCTTTCGACATTTTACAATCGGTCTTTGAGAGGTTTCCATACCAGTTTCGGACGGTTGCCCGTCTTTCCTTTGGCAAGCATTGCTTTGTATAGTTCGTCTGCCGTGTATGCGTCCGACAGGTAGGTCTCGGTTTCTTCCATCTGTTCCTCCGCTTGGGCTTTCAGGCGTTTTAGCTTCTCCGCCACGGCTATCTCGCCATTATTGTCTGCGGTTTCCGTCTCCTGTGGTGCAGGCGAAGCGGTAGGGGCAACATCTGTTTCATATTTCTCATTACCCACATTGAATCCCGTATCGCTCTCCGTCACGTACACACTCTGTTCATCTTCTGGCGCACCGAGGTCAAATACCTCTTCTTCCGGCTTGCCATTTCCTTTTTTTCCATAAAGGTCCTGCACGATGATAACTGCATAATAGACGAGATAGGCAACCGTCAGGACAATGGTGAAAATAAAATATGATTTCATATATTTTTGTATAATATGATTTTTATATTTGGTTGTGTGTGCAAAATAAGAATGGATAATTTGAAAGATAAAATTATTGATTATAAAACGTATCGTTTCAATATAATATTTTTTCAAAATCCAAAAATCATATTTCAAAATCATATTCAAATATGATTTTGGATAAGAAAACAGGAAAAGTCGGGATATAAAAAAAGCCCTCCGTGATGAAGGAGGGCTTAGGGAGCGGGTTGTTCATTGTTTCTTCCCACGTAAGTAGTCGTTCAGGTCTTTGTAACCGGCATAACAGTTTGATTCGTTATAGACGCATCTGCCATACATCCCGGCTATGGTTTCCACTGTCTTTTGTCCGGCAAGGTCATTGTCAAGGTAACAGTGAATATACGTGTATTTTTGCAAATACGTCAATGTCCTTTTCAGATTACTGACCGAGTTCATAACAAGGTAGTCACAGGGGGCATTAATGCAAATGGCACTATCGTCCGTCTGTTTTAGGGTTAGATAGGACAGAAAGTCCATGAATCCTTCAAATAGGCAGACACGGCTCTGTGCCTCACCACGCGATTGGGGTATCAAGGAAATGTCCTTGTTCTTGATACATCCTTTGTAATAAGGGTTTCGTACCTCGTATCCACCGGATATATTGCCAAAGGCCAGTGCAAAGTAACGTCTCTGGCGCAGTTCGTAATGGACTTCCTTGCAGAACATTCGTCCGATATCCGAATCAATCATACGTGAATGGAGATATGAGAGCAGTGCGTGGTGTCGCAGCGGCACGATAATCAAATTCTTCATGTCGGCTTCCACTGGTCGAGAGGTTGCGGGCAACGCCCGGGTTCTCGGCAGCGACACACCATTGACATACCGTTTGATGTATGCTAATGCTTCACTCACACTTTTAGTTCCGCAAAGGTACTTACCCAGTTCCACAAGGTCGCCTCCGGTAGCCTCGCCAAAATCATACCATTCATTCAGCCGGTCATTGACTTTGAACGATGGCGTCACCTCTTTCCTGAGAGGCGAAAGATACCAATATTGCTCTGATTTCATATACTGCGCACGGTGGCCGAGCTGGGCCAAAAAGTCCACGATACGCACTCGTTTTGCTTCGTCTATGGTCATATTAAATTTCTTTTCACTTGTTTTGTACAAAAGCGGTTTAGTTTAGTTTGCGCCCCTATATATATAAATACTAAATTAAACTGAATTATATAGGCCCGCGCCCGCTCTCATTCTTCATCGAAAAGCATGGTTTCTGCCTGTGTCATGTCATAATAAAAAAGTTTATCTCGTTTGATAACCAGTTTTAAGGTGTCAGTCAGATATTGCAGCAGTTTGACCATTACGTTTCTCCCACGCTTAAACCCGATTGCCTCGTAAGCAGTCATCATGGCTTGCAGCATATTTTCAAACCCACGGATGGGTTTGTCTCCAAATGCAGCGGAAAGGGCTTCACGGTGCTGTTCGATGCTTAGTTCCATAAAACCCGTCCGCTGTTTCGGTTTCTGATGTGGGGCATTCTCAAACAAATGCCCTTCTGCGAGAACCGGGAGCCCGCCCTCATTGACAGTGAAAGCAAAAGGTTTAAACTCTTTCTCACGGATGTGTAACGCATGAACTTCGCTGACGTTGGGACAATCGTTGTTTTTGCTGATGACCAGTACAGTCTCCGCCTTGTTGCTCATTTCCGTACCGATATGCCCGCGCACATTGTTATCTCCTTTATTCAAATGTAGCACACAGTGGATATGCAGGTCATACTTTGATGACCATTCCATCATCTTGTTAATGACTTCCACGGACTCACCGGTACTGTTTATGTCAAGCATCAGGTCACGGATACCGTCGATGATAACAAGTCCGTATCCTTTTCTTTGACGTAAGGCGTAGTCGATGACCCCAATGCGTATTGCCGGAGAGTATTCGCGCAAGCAAATAAAGTCGAGGTTTTCACTGTCGGTTGTAGTGGGCAGTCCGGCAAGCCGCAAGATGCGTTCCAGTACATTGTGACAATGGAAGCGGCTCTGCTCCGTGTCCACGTACAGAATCTTGCGTTTACCTTCCGGGAGGTGCGCCCGGTAGTTCAGCACTTGTTTCCCTGCCAGCGATGCAGCGACAATGGCCGAAACGTTAAATGTTTTTTTTGATTTCGCCTTGCCGGTTGATGCGCTGAAGTTGCCGAGCGTAGCAATGGTCGAGTTGTCTATCCAGATAATCTGTGGCGGCGTTTCATAGGTATCCGTCGCCCGAATCTGCGAGGCGGAGAGGATATCCGATAAGAAATCCTCCTCCGGCCTCATATCCACATTATATTCAGTTCTTCTTTCGTTTTCCATGGCGTCTTTGATTAAAGAAAGGTTGTGTGGCAGCGGCCTCGTTTGCCATACGTGCTGCTTCATCTACGGTTGGTTCATAATTCTGCAAAAGCCATTCGTCCAGATCTTCTTTGGCGAAATATATCATTTTGCCACGTGGCTTGTAGTGCGGAATCTCCTTGCCTGATGTTAGCTTGTACAGCATACTCTCGGATATTCCGATATACATACAAGCCTCTTGGAAGGTAAACACCTGTTTGGTGGTATATATATTTTTTTCCAGCAATGCGATGCGTTCCAACAGACTTTCTATCGGATCTAATTTCTTTAGGATGGCTTCGACGCTTGTAAGCCGTTCACTCAGCCGTTCCATGAATGTCAATCTATTATTTTGCATAAATGAGTTATTATAAATTTAGACAATGAAGTATATCCTCCGTTATGTAGCGCGCTAACGGAGGTCAAAGATAGGGCAACCCAAAAGGTCAGCGTGAGTTTGTACCGTGATAGTAACCACGTATCACGGCAACTGTCACGCTTTTACCTTTCACATACTTCGCTTATTGGCACTTCTTACCACTCTCTCAGTTCATCAATGGCTCGTCTGATACCGTAACCTGTTGATGTCATGTTGTTACGCAAGGCAGACAGAGCGGATGAAAGGCTTGAAGCTGAAACGAATCCTTTTCCATCCTTGGTTTGCAAGAACCGCCCACTACTGAGAACGGACTGCCATTTGGCTTGGATAAACGAGTGCTCAAGGAGTGTATCAAACAGGATGGCCACATGGCGGATATTGTTTACACGAATACAGAATCCTTCTTTACAGGAAAGCAGGGCTTCCATATCTTCAACGTGTAGGGTAGAAACGCAAAACAGATGATAAGCATTGGCACAAGCTGTAATACCTATCATCTGTTTACGAGTGAGATTGCATCCAAAAGAAAGAGGATAAATTCTTGTCGGTCCATCTTTGCAGCACGTGACGGACTGTGATGGTGGCACAAACGTATCATACGTTCGTTTCAGTTCCATACACTTCTCGAACGAGAAGTCTGCTTCGGTAAAAAATGCTCGGATAAGATGGGAGCAATCGTTTAATAGCCCCTTGACGATATGAATGTTCATTTCATGGCAGTTCCGGCAGACCGCATGGTCACAGTCGATATACCGGTGGCTGTTTACGAAATCCTCCACGTAACGGTAGTACTGCTTATTGCCCGTCACGACATCACGGAGATACATTGTTTTTGCTTCAACGAGCAATGCGAATAATTCTTTCGCTACATCCTGTTCTGCAACAAAATGGTGCAGATGTTTTTTCCCTCCAAAAAGAGAGAGAGCCATTGTTAGGTCTTTTCATGATGAAATATTTTAAATTGGATTTATATGATATATTATAAGAGTGTTGCTCCCGAAAGAGAATCCTGTCGGAACAACACCCTTATAAGTGATTACATATCTGATGTTCATTGCATTGTCAATCGAATAAACCGTTGGTCAGATTTACTGCATCGTCTTTTTTCTTATTGACGATTTTGGCATACACTTGGGTCATCTTTACAGATGTATGACCGAGTAATTTAGATACAGTGTACAAATCGGCCCCCAATGTCAGCATCATTGTGGCGAACGTGTGGCGGGCGGTATGAAAGGTGAATCGCTTGGAAATTCCGGCGGCTTTGGCCCATGGTTTGATAAGCTGGTTGATACCAGAAGGCAAATCGAACACATGGTCGTCTGCTGTCTTGTCCCCACGTTCCGGCATCCACTTCAACGCTTCATTGGAGAGCGGAAGGTAAATCGGTTCTTTCGTCTTCTGCATGGCTACTGCCAAGCGGTATTGGCCGTTGTCAATAAACACATCTTTCCATTGCAATCCGATAATGTCACTGATACGTAGTCCACAGAAGCAGGAGAACAGGTAGGCACTTTTTACCCCTTCGTTCTGCATTGGTGTAGCGATTAATGATCTCACTTCTTCAATAGTCATATACGAACGCACACTTTCCGGCATCTTGGGCTTCTCCGATTTTTCCATTTCGTTGAATGGATTCTTTAAGATCCGTTTCGCACGGACAGCGGCATTTAACGCACCGTTGAAAATCTGGTAATAGGTATTACGCGTAGAAGCCGAGATGGGTTTTCCTTTGGGACGGTAGTTTGTCAGCATATAGTCGATATAGCCGTGGCAAAAAGTGAGGTCAATCTGATTTAATGTGAATCTTTCTCCTGCATACTCTTTCAAGATATCGGTAACAGATTTTATCTGGCCTATGTTTTTCTTACCACGTTTCTTCTGTTCCTCTTTATAGAGTTGCATCCAGTCCAGCAGATAAACCTTATCCTTGTGATTCATGATACCGGCTTCACCACTTGTCAACTCTATGATACGCTTCGATTTGATTGCATTTGCGGCAGCCATTGTCGTTTCGTTCTGTTGGCGGGCATTACGATCCGTTTCCGGAATAAGATACATTTTCAGATACTCGTATGTCCGCTTACCATTTCGGTATATATCCAGATACAAACTCTTGCTGCCATTGGCCAACTCCTTCGTCCGAAGACGAATCGGCTCCTTTACTTTTATTGGCTTTCTGGTCCTTGGCATATTTGTGTCCTTTTATTCGTTATTTCCTATCACAAAGGTACAAATAAAAAACGAAATCAAGAAACAAACAAGAAACAAAAATGCACCTAAAAAAAGCAAAGCAACAGAAAACGTAGAAAACAACTGAAAATAAAAACTCGTATATAAATTATTGATATATAGATGATTTATCTATATTTATTTGGAACTTGTTTTCATTTTATATATGTCTTTATGATTATTGGAAATATTTAGGAATATGATATTTGCTACTATTGGAACACAGGCTCCGTTTGACCGCTTTGTAAAAATGCTGGACGAACTGTGTGCCGAGATAAACGAGGAGGTGATAGTGCAGACTATTAAGACGCAGTATGAACCTCGGCACGTGAAATGTGTGGATTTTCTGCCTCCAGATGTTTTTCAAGAGTATTTTGACAAGGCACGGCTCGTGATTGCGCATGCCGGCATGGGGACTATATTGTCTGCCCTGCGGCAGAGTAAGCCTATAATAATTGTACCGAGGCTGGCTTCATGGAAGGAGCATAGAAACGACCATCAGATGGCTACGGCAATGAGGATGGACGAGCTTGGTTATGTATATGTGGCTTATGACAAGAAGCAGTTGAAAGACTTGTTGATGAATAAAGATTTAAAGTCGTTGAAGCATATCGGTGAGAATGCTTCAGCGGGTCTTGAAAGGGATTTGAAGGATTTTATTGAGAATAATTAATCATTTTCAAAAATGAAGGATATAAATAAAATAAACATTGCTGTTGCCGGAACCGGGTATGTGGGACTCAGCATAGCAACCCTTTTAAGCCAGCATCATAAGGTGATGGCTGTGGACGTGATACCTGAAAAGGTGGAAAAGATTAACAATAAAATCAGTCCGATACAGGATGATTATATTGAGAAATATTTAGCGGAGAAGGAACTTGACCTGACTGCCACATTGGACGGCGCGGCTGCGTACAAGGATGCCGACTATGTGGTAATTGCCGCTCCGACAAACTATGACCCTGTAAAGAATTATTTCGACACAAGCCATGTGGAAGAGGTGATCGACCTGGTGCTGGATGTGAATCCTGATGCTGTGATGGTGATTAAGAGTACTATTCCCGTAGGTTATTGTAGGAGTCTGTATGTGAGATATGCTGAGCGGTTTAAGAATGACGCTAAACTGCAGGGCAAGAAATTCAACCTGCTGTTCTCTCCCGAGTTCCTAAGGGAAAGCAAGGCTTTGTATGACAATCTTTATCCTAGCCGTATAATAGTTGGTTATCCGAAGCTTATAGATGGATGTGATGAGGAGAACGAAGCAATAAAGGCTATTGCCGGTGATGGGCTGGAAGAGAAGGCGAGGATGTTTGCCGCATTGTTGCAGGAAGGTGCCATAAAGGAGGGTATAGACACATTGTTTATGGGACTGAAGGAGGCCGAAGCAGTGAAGTTGTTTGCAAACACATATCTTGCGTTGCGTGTTAGCTATTTTAATGAACTTGACACGTATGCCGAAGTCAAGGGGCTTGACACGCAGGCTATAATACAGGGTATATGTCTTGACCCGAGAATAGGCACGCATTATAATAACCCGAGTTTCGGTTATGGTGGATATTGTCTGCCTAAAGATACAAAACAGTTGTTGGCAAACTATGCTGATGTGCCTGAGAATCTGATACATGCCATAGTGGAGAGTAACCGTACACGCAAGGATTTCATTGCAGACCAGGTGTTGAAGATGGCCGGATATTATGATTATTTCAATCGTGGTGATTTTAATCCGGAGCAGGAGCAGCAGTGTGTCATCGGTGTTTACCGTCTGACGATGAAGTCGAACAGTGACAACTTCCGTCAGAGTTCGATACAAGGCGTTATGAAGCGTGTTAAGGCAAAGGGTGCCACGGTTATTATCTATGAACCGACATTGGAGAATGGCAGCACGTTCTTCGGCTCAAAAGTGGTTAACGACATGGACGAGTTTAAGTCGGTGTCCAAGGCTATTATTGCGAACCGTTATGACAGTTGTCTGGATGATGTGAAAGACAAGGTTTATACGAGGGATATATTTAGAAGGGATTAGTTGACAGGATGTTTGTTATAGCCTGAACTGTAATAAGTGTGTTGGTTATAACTCTTTGGATGGTTTGTTTTTTTACAATATCACAATACAATGAAGAACCGGTAAGACGGTTTTAGGTTTCTTTTACCTTACTTTTATCACATCATCAAGGTTGGTGGTGTATCGTTTTGACTCGTGCTCGTGCTTCATGCGCCAGCTGTTGTCGGTAATCTGTATGGCTGTCTTAACGGTGCCGTAGCCGTTTTTGCGGTTCAGGGCGTCGATGGCGGCTGCGAGGCGTGCCTGCTTGTCGCGGTCGACGGGGTCGAAGAGGTCGGGCTGTATGGCGTTGTCGGGGCAGATGTCGGTGACGATGACTCCGGCCTTCTTGTAGAAATATGTGGCGGCGTGGCTCCATTGGGAGCGTAACGCCGCCATTGTTGTTGATATGAGTTCGCGCAGGTCGTTGGTGGGCACGGGTAGCGACACGGTGCGGTTGATGAGGCTGGAGGAATAATGTGGTTTTCGTTTTTTTGCATCAAATTAAAATTAATTTAAGATTCGTCTAATGAAATTTATATAGAAAAATCATATATTTGTAATTGTGTTTGATGATTAAAAAACGTTTATGGAATTATCTATAAGTAATTTTGGTCCTATAAAGGAGGCAAATATTGATTTCGGCAACTTGACATTCTTAATAGGTCCGCAGGCTAGTGGTAAGAGCCTGTCTTTGGAGTTGCTGAAGTTGATAATTGATAAGTCGCATATTGTTTCTACGCTCCGGAATTATAATTATATTTTGAGTAAAACAGATGCCAAGAACATTTTGGACTGGTATTTTGGCGAAGGCTTATCGGGCTTGTTTAGGGCGGATACCAAGATAGCTTTAGATAATAAGCCTTTTTCTACACAAGACTTGCTTAATGTAATAGCTGGACAAAATGTTTCCGGACTGTGTAAGGAGTCTGTATTTTATGTTCCGGCACAAAGGATTTTGAGTATGTCGGAAGGCCGTCCAAGAAATTTTATGGAATATGACATTTCAACTCCTTATGTGTTGAGGCGTTTTAGCGAGACGTTACGCGTATTCATGCAGGGCGGTTTAGGAAACCCTGATACCATTTTTCCGATAAAAAACAGACTGGAAGGGGCTGTGAAGAAATCTATTAATGATACAATATTCCATGACGGAAAGGTTGTTCTTGATAAAACCGGCGTGCAGCGGAACATGAAACTGGAGGTGGACGGAATGAGAATCCCATTTATGGCGTGGAGCGCGGGGCAGAAGGAGTTCATGCCGTTGCTGTTGGCCATATACTGTCTGTCAGGGTCTCCTACACAAGTGGTTGACAAGAACGACTATGATTGGGCTATCATCGAGGAACCTGAAATGGGGCTTCATCCACGGGCGATACAGTCGGTGTTGTTGGAGATTATCGAACTGATACAGAATGGCAAGAGGGTGGTTGTTTCAACTCATTCAACGACATTCCTTGAATTTGTATGGGCGTTTAATAACTTGGTAGGTTTGCCGGACGAAGAATTCAAGAACGCCATGTGCGAGATGTTTGGGATACGTAAGGATTCAAATGCCGCGGGGCTGTTTGACAGATTGAAGGAGAGGACGATAAAAACGTTTTATTCTGCTAAACATCAAACTGAAGGTGGTGTGACCTTCTCTGACATATCTACATTGGATGCCTTTAATGAGGATACTGATATTTCGGAATGGGGCGGATTGTCTACTTTTTCGGGAAGGACATCAGAAATAGTCAGTCGCTATGCAGAGTAATAACATGTCTAAGTTTGAGCTTGCGGTGACGAATACTCCGGACATAGCAGGCGGATATAAGAATGGGCTTCAGGCTTTTGGCAGGAATTCGTCGTTTGTCGAAGTTGACGATACCAAAAAGCTGGAGGGCAGTGTGGACATTGATGAATGTACGAAGGAGCTGTATCCGGACGAGCCACGTTGGGATTATGCTTTGGGATATGGCGGTAAGGCTTATTTTATAGAGGTGCATCCGGCAAGTACAAGCGATGTTAAAACGGTGATTGAAAAGGCTAAATGGCTGGACGGATGGCTGAATGCAAAAGCTAAAGAATTGAAGGCTTTGAAGGCTGGTAATAACTTATATTGGGTGGCGTCAGGGAAGGTTAACATATTGAGGACGTCACGGCAATATAGAATGCTGATGCAAAGTAAAATATTATTGTGTAATAGGTTTAAACCTGCGGTAAGATAGAGTGCAGGTGTCGTACGGATATCTGAAAGTTACTTTTACCTTACTTTTATCACATCATCAAGGTTGGTGGTGTATCGTTTCGACTCGTGCTCGTGCTTCATGCGCCAGCTGTTGTCGGTAAGCTGTATGGCTGTCTTAACGGTGCCGTAGCCGTTTTTGCGGTTCAGGGCGTCGATGGCGGCTGCGAGGCGTGCCTGCTTGTCGCGGTCGACGGGGTCGAAGAGGTCGGGCTGTATGGCGTTGTCGGGGCAGATGTCGGTGACGATGACTCCGGCCTTCTTGTAGAAATATGTGGCGGCGTGGCTCCATTGGGAGCGTAACGCCGCCATTGTTGTTGATATGAGTTCGCGCAGGTCGTTGGTGGGCACGGGGAGCGACACGGTGCGGTTGATGAGGCTGGAGGGGGCGTCGGTACGGAAGCGGCTGGTGTAGGCGAAGACGGTGACGGCGCGGCAGCAGCTGTGCTGCTCTTTGAGCTTGCGCGAGCAGGCGGCGGCGAAGTGGGCGAGGGCTTCTTCGAGCTGGGCAAGGCGTGATATGCCGTTGTCGGGGAAGCTGCGGCTGGTGCAGATGCTTTTCTTCTGGGGCAGCTCGTCTATGCTGATGCAGCTCTCGCCTTGCAGTTCGCGCCATGTCCTTACGCCGGTGACGGTGAGCAGGCGGCGTACCCAGGACTCGCTGCGACGGGTGAAGTCCCATGCGGTGTGTATGCCGTGGTATTCGAGCTTCTGTGCGGTGTGGCGGCCTATGCCCCATACGTCGGCCACGTCGAGGCCTTTGAGTGCCTTGACGCGCTTGTCGTCGGTGTCGATGAGGCATGTGCCGTCGTAGCCCCGGTAGTGCTTGCCGTAGTGGGCGGCTGCCTTGGCCAGTGTCTTTGTGGGGGCTATGCCGAGGGTTATGGGTATGCCTGTGCCGCGGCCGATGGCGGTTACTATCTGCTTGCCGTAGGAGCGGAGGGTGTCGCCCTGGCCGAAACCGGTAAGGTTGATGAAGGCTTCGTCGATGGAGTATTGCGATATGTCGGGGGCGAAGTCGGAGAGGAGCATCATGACGCGGCGGCTCATGTCGCCGTAGAGGGTGTAGTTGGAGCTGAACACGGCTACCTTGTTGCGCTCGAGGTAGTCTCGCATCTTATAGAAGGGTGCACCCATGTCGATGCCCAGGGCCTTGGCTTCGTTGCTGCGCGCGATGATGCAGCCATCGTTGTTTGAGAGTACGACGACGGGCGCGGTGCGCAGTGCGGGGCTGAACACGCGCTCGCACGAGCAGTAGAAGTTGTTGCAATCGGCAAGGCCGAACATTGTCATCTCTTGAGCTGGCGTTTTATGTTGTAGGTGAGTACGCCCCAGACCACGAAGTGGTTTTCTGCGGTGACCTTTATGGGCGAATAGTCGTCGTTGGCGGGCATGAGCCACAGGCAGTCGCCGCCGGGCTCGAGCTTTACTTTCTTGAGCGTAAACTCGCCGTCGACGAAGGCCACGACGATGTCGCCGTCGTGCGGCTCTATGGACTTGTCGATGACGAGCAGGTCGCCGTCGTCGATGCCGCAGCCTTTCATTGACTCGCCTACGGCGCGGGCGTAGAACGTGGTGGCGGGATGGCGCACGAGCTCGCGGTTGAGGTCGATGCTGTCGCCCATGTAGTCTTGTGCGGGCGAGGGGAAGCCGGCACGTATGCCGCCGTCGGCAAAGGCCAGTGCAAGCTCCTTGGACAGGTCGGCCGAATAGAGGACGAGTTTCATCGCCGTGCCTCCCTTTCAGCCATGTCGAGCCTTACGGTCTCGGCCTCGGAGGGCGACAGGCGCGGCAGTTTGACACGGGCGGGGTTTTCGGCCTGGTATGCCTTAACCTCGTCGACGAGCAGCTGCCAGTCGTAGAGGAACTCTTCGGAGCAGCCGTGGCGGCGGTAAATCTCTTTGGCGGCCTCGAGTATCTCTGGTGCGCAGCTGTCGTCGCCCTGGAAAACCACGGCTGGTATCTCGTTGTATATGCAGGTGCGGAGCAGTCTTAGTTGGTCTTTCATCTTTCTGTAGTTGTTTGTTATTGAATAATCTTTTTGCCTTAAGCCATGTCGTGGCCGCCGGTTGCGGCGGTAATGGCTGAATGCAAAATTAAGTATTTAAATCGATATTCCTGCGTTTTGGTGTGATAAAAAACATGCCGCGGCGTCCTGTCACAGTTTGTCATGTCTGGCTTGGTGTGCTTGATTATGACTCTTAAGGCGTTGGGATAGCGTGGATTAGTGCGCTGCTGCGGTTTGCATGGTTGTTTGTGTGAATACGGGTTTGCGGATAATTAACCGCAAAATTTGCGGCTTATTGTCCGCAAAGAACGATTATTTTAATGATTTCGCTATGTAAAATGTGGCTCGTATCAGTTGTTTGTGCAATGTATTTTATTGGTCTTTCATTTCAAATCTACATTGCCGGGCATTGGTTTGCACATTTGTTATTGCCTCTTTTTGTGTATTTCATGGAAAAACAAAAAGTCCTGATTCGCAATTGAATCAGGACTTTGTTTGTGGAAGTGGTACCACCAGTACTATTAAAGTTAAATTTCAGTCAAACAGATTTCATTTGTTTAGTTGTGAACATACTGTATATCAAGTATTTTCAATTCGATTAAATGCAGTATGATTTAATCCGATACAAGTTTTATAGGTAACTTTATAGGTAACTTTTGAAAAAACATAGTAACTTTGCAGCCGTAACATTATCCATTATTAAACGATTGAGTTATGGCAAAAACGCTTTCCAGATTCTATATCCTCAAAAAGGACGAGAACAAAGAAAAGGCCACCCTTTTTATAAGGGTGCAGGCTCCGGGCAGAAAGATTGACGTGCAGTTTACCACACATATTCAGGTCGGTGTGGCCGAATGGAAAGCAGCCGTTGCCGATGAAGACTCTTTGGCACGCCATCGCAAACAAAATCCCAAGTTGCATGACAAGCTGGGCAGGATAGAAGTGATGTTGGAGCGTGAAATGTCCGCACCTCAATTTGACAGGCAGCATATCAAGTCGGAAATATTGGCTATATCTGACCCGAACAAATATGAAATCCAACGGGCACAAAAAGAGGTAGAAGAGAAAGCGAGACTGGAAGAAGAACGTATCCGTCAAGAACAGGAACGGCTCATTCAGGAAGGCATCGAGGCAGAGAAGGCCAAGATATGGAATTACCTTTCACGGTTCTGCGCCGACATTAAATCGGGAAAACGCTTGAATAAGAATAACAGGTATTCAGCGGGAACAGTCAAGTCTTGGCACAGTTTCATGAGATTATACGACGACTTCGACAAGAAGCACCAATATACATGGGGAATGGTGAACCGTGAATTTGCGGCCAAATTCCTTGCCTATATGGAAAAGCGCCATTACATGATTACTGCACAAAACAAGTATTTGGTTACACTCCGGGCACTTGTCGGCTATGCCTATACCGATGGCATACACGATAATAACCGTGCCACTCAATGTTTCTCAAAAAAGAAAATAGACGAGAAAGACAAGGCTGCCGAGATATATCTGACATCAGCAGAGCTTCAAGCGTTGTATGAAATGCCGTTAACAGGATTACAGGAACAAGTGCGTGACATTTTTCTGGTGGGGTGTTACACTTGCCAGCGTGTGAGTGATTATAACAACATTTCTCCTGACTGTTTCACTACTACAGCCAAGGGTACACCCATAATCCGGCTTGTACAGCAGAAAACGCATACGGAGGTGAAAATCCCTATCATGAATCCTAATCTGCAAGCCATCTGTGAGAAATACAACTATAATCTGCCTTCCGTGGTTGACGTTATTCTCAACCGATACATCAAGGAAATCCTTAAAGAGTTATCCCAAACCGTGCCATCATTGGCTGTGAAGGTTCGGACCAAGTTGACCATGAAGCAAAAGAAGCAGGTAGATGATGGGAAAATCACAGTGGAACGTAACAGCAAGGGAGAGGTGATGATGCCTCGCTACAATTGTGTCACCACACATACGGCACGCCGCAGCGGTATAACCAATATGTATCTTACACACAAATACACCATTTTACAGATGATGCACGTGAGTGGACATAAGACACAAAAGACATTCATGGACTACATCAAGCTCTCATCAGACGAAATCGCAGACGAAATTGATGCCATAACCAACCAAACAAGAGTGGACGTGTTTTGAAAAATATGCTTCAAATATAATAGCAGATGTGCAAATTTTGCACATACTAATGTTTCGGATTGAGGTTGTTTTGTAAAATAGTGTTGCGCATTTCTTTTGCGCATCAAAATGCCTTTATTTTTGTCCTTTTCAAACATTCAATATAATAGTGAGTAAAAACGATAAAGTGTCTATGAAGGATAAAGATGAAGTGCAGGTATGGCTTGAAGCTCATCCGCAAGAATATGCCCAATTTGCAGCCAGGATGAACGAGCAAGGTATTTGTGGCATATTAAAATTGGGTGAGGAAGCCTTTTTGTCATCGCCTGTCTTTAGGGAAGAAATAGAAAAGATGGTTGCCGCTGGACATCTTGAGGCATCTGCCCTATTGGAAATTCTCTCTATGTCCGATTTCGCAGCCAACTACTTCAAGGGAAAAGAAAATGACAGGATGGCTATGGCTGCATGGATTAAGTATGGAGAATCGCCTGAACTGATAGTCAATGAATTGAGAAAGGCTATGGTGGAGCAAAATAAGCGCAAGTACAGAAATCTGATATCCTCTTTGCTCAAATTGTTCTGGAATAAGTTCTTCCAAAGACGTTGTCTACAATATCGTGAGCGCGGCAAATCCAATAACCAAATTGCAACAGGCAATACATTCCTGACTTTGCTTTCCTCTCAAGATGAGAGCATGGTGAAAAGAATTGGGGAATGGACAAGCCGCCAATGCACAGGCATGAGCACAGCCCACTTGTATATAGCCCTTATTGAAACCGGGGAGATTAGCCCTAAGATGCCATTGACCCGATTCGTGGATGCGATGCGTGCATCGTTCCCCAATCATACCATAGTTGGTGTACGGCAATTGCAGAAAAGCGTAAGCTACTTGCAAAACCTTTCGCCTAACCGGAAACAGTACGGCAAGGATTAACCCGAACATCGCTTTGCCATTGATGCTATAAAGGCAAAAGTTCTGCTCATAAATACACAATCGAATGCTTGAATTCGATTCGCTTAAATTCGTTCAGTTCGTTTTCAGATTCGCGAACTGAACGAACCCTTATACCTTTTTAATTCAGCTGATTGCCATATACCTTTGCACCATCACTCCATGTTGGAGCGGTGGCGTTTCTGTCTTCAATCCGTCGGCAGGACCGGCCTTAACCAAGACGGTAAACAGATATTATGGACGATTTATTCAATATCCTCAACGATGGTAAAGCCCACGTGAAAGTGGAAATGAATGCCGCAGACTTGAAGGCATTCTCGGATGAACTTATCCGCCGTGCCAAGGATGAACTTGGCTCCATGGTGGAAGCGGCCCGTAAGGAGCGGATGCTTTCCAAGGCGGAGGTAAAAGAGTTGTTCGGTGTATGCGATGCAACTTTGTGGCACTGGGACAAGAAAGGCATTCTTAAACCCGTCAAGACAGGCAACAAGGTACTTTATCCCGAATATGAGGTGCGCAAGGCGCTCGGTAAACGTAACCAAATTATCTAAATGTATGGACAACTCTGTTACTTTCCCTGTCGGTATATTCCCTGCCTCAATCCGAGACATTGTGGAATCGCTGCAAAGGTACGAAAATTACCAAATTGATTTCACTTCCGCTGCTTTCTTGACTGTATTTGCCGCAGCTATGGGTAATACGTGGTCGGCACGTTTTATGACCGGGTGGGTAAGCCATCCTATCATCTACATGGTGCTGATAGGCCCACCCAGTTGCGGCAAGACACCGCCATTGCGCCAGGCAGTTACTCCTCTGCTGAAGTTGGATGAAGCCTATGATCGTGTATATTTAAAAGAAATCAGCCTGTATCGCAAATGGGAACGGCTTACTGCCAAACAGCGCAAGCAGCAATCCATGCCGGAAGAGATGGAGATGCCGCAGCGCAAGTGTCATGTGGTGGTCAACTCTACCATAGAAGCCCTTATTTCAGCCATGCGTGACAATCCCCGTGGAGTGCTCATCTACAATGATGAGATTGACAGCCTGATTTCCAACTTCAACCGTTACAACGGTTCGGATGAAAGCTATTTTCTGAGCCTGTTCAGCGGCACGCCATTCAAATATACCCGGAAGTCGAACAATGAGTACATCTTCCTGTCACAGCCTTATTGTTCCATTATCGGCTCGACGCAACCCGGTATGCTTTCCGCGTTATTTGGTGGTAAACGCTCCCTGAATGGATTTTCTTCACGTTTCTTGAAGGTCTATCCCCATATCTCAGCAATGCCTTCCTGGAACGAAACTTCCATGCCGGGAGAGGTATTGGAGGAATGGGAGCATATCATCCGAAAGGTAGACGGCATAAAGCCGCCTACTGCACAAGAGGGGAAAATAAACTCCATTGAACTTTCCTTTTCATTGTCAGCGAAACATCGGTTGATAAGCTGGAAAAACGAGGTGAACAGCCGTATTTATTCAAACTCGGAAAACGAAACGGAGAAAGCCTTGTGTGGCAAACTGGAGACTTACATAATCCGCTTTTGTCTTGTAATACAAGTTATGCGTGGTATATGTGAAGAAGCTGAAATAAAAGAGATTGACGAAGAGAGTGCCATGCGTGCCATCCAGTTGATAGAATATTTCCGCGCGATGGAAAGCCGCATAACTCCTGAAATAGAAGTAGGAGTGTTGGACTTACGCCACACCGAATTGCTTGCCCTCTTGCCTCAATCATTCACCACATCCGAAGCTGTCGCCACCGGTAGGAAAATAGGATTGTCAGAATCCACCGTCAAGAGATTCTTGCGGGAAGGCGCACGTGAGTTCATCCGCAAAGAGGCGCATGGACATTACAGCAAATTCTGAAATGTCAATGACACTTTGAACTTTTTGACACAATGACACTTTTCTCCAAACAAGAAACAGATGGCTGTTCTTTTATGGGAACAAGCTATCTGTTATCTTATAAAGTCAGATTCGTTAAAGGATTCTTCGTATTCCTTATTTAATGATTCGTCTAAGTCATAGAATGAATATATTGACAAATCAGACGAATGATAAGAAATACGATTACTATAGTAGGAATTCCATAAAACAATAAAAGGGTTTTAGAAAAGAACGAATGTGCCATACAACCGATTTCCTCATTAAATCTTGCTGGGTTTAGGTCATATTGATATTCATTATTACCTTTCTTGCGCTCTTGAAGAATCCAAGCGTACATTTTACGATATTTTCTCTCTGTATGTAAAAAGAATGCATCAAGCAACCAAAATGTAAGAAATGGAATAAGTACAGTACAGATTAATAACACGTGAGTTCGGTATAATAATCTTACGTGAGTTCGGTATAAGAAAACGATTGAAAAAGTTGTGGGAATGAAATATTTTT
>ENA-OQRB01000089-OQRB01000089.1-human-gut-metagenome-genome-assembly--contig:-NODE-89-length-66131-cov-19.300094_pt1 | contig 66131 bp, 64 predicted proteins | sample MGYA00243235_ERZ505100 | MGnify/ENA primary metagenome ERZ505100 (study PRJEB26097, sample SAMN02712145) | human gut metagenome | biome: Gut microbiome | host: Homo sapiens | place: Denmark: Copenhagen...
AATAAAAGTAATACGGCAGTCAAATATATATTTGACTGCCGTATTACTTTTATTGGGTAACTATTCTCACAATTACAATTTTTCCACCGCTGCCTGCGCCGCGGAGAAAAACAGCTATTTTACAGGGGGTTACTCTTTTTAGGTAAATTATTCTCGTCCTAAACTTCCAATCTCATCAAAATCAATTTTTGAATAATCAGCGTTGATGAAGCCAATAAGGTGCTTGTCTCCTGAAAGCTCGACCTTGTTTCCTGTTCTGACGTATGTCATGTGGTACGTTTCAGACTTCTCTTCAAAATCGTATTCCAAAGGTTCGCTAACGTTTAACGTCCGTACTTTTGTCCGCACCTCATTGTTTTCTCCTAAGTAGATTGTATCAGCCCTGACGATGTTGTCGGCATAAAATTGGCGTAGTGTCAGGCTGTCGTCTTTAACAGTTATTTCCGTAGTATATCCATTCCCTACATCTTCCCGGTATGTTTGGTTAGGATAATGGCTTATCTTAACCTCGTATGTTGCCAACTGGTATGTTCCCTTGACGCGGTGAGCATCCTCCAGTTGGCATTTTTCGTCTGTACCAAACGAAAGAAGGTACTTTCCGCTTTGCGCGGTTATCTTGTTTATCGTGTCCGTTTCTTGCTCTGTCCGGGTTTCCGACTGCAAACGCGAAAGTATTTCTTGGGGTATCGCATATTCTTCATCTACCACTATCGACGTAGGCACATTTACATAGTCCTGTTGCCACCGTGTATTTGACAACACGCTGTCGTAAACGCTTTCATCATCACTCGAACAGGAAATGAGTGTGAGGCAAATTGTCATTGGAAAAAGAAGTTTTGTAATCCTCATATCGTATTGCATTTCATTCAACTTCAATAATACATTGTTTCCATTTGTCGAAATAGAAATTATCCTCAACTTTTGAGTATCTTCCATTTAAGGCAAATAAATATGCAATTATCAGTAGGATACAGACAATGATTAGTTTTATGGCATTATACTTATTCATTTCCTCCCCTCCATTAACACCTGTATCAGCCTTTCCTTCTCTGCTACTAAATCCTCCAAGTGCTTTATACGTTCCTGCAATAAAGCCGTTTCACCACCAGCTACGACATGGCTGTTGTTGTTCCCACTCACAGCTACAGATCCATCACCGTTTGCCGTTGCTGAATTGTTTGTTTTCAGCATATCACCTTCTCCGTTCCCAAGCAACCAATCACCTGATATACCTTCGCACTTTGAATATATCAGTTCAGCGTCAAAAGTATTACGAGCCGTCCACGTGTTAATCGTTTGAGGCTTAACACCAATAATCGCTGCAAAACGAGCTTTGTTCCCATCTGTATAATAGTTAATTATACATTCAAGCATTTCTGACTTTTCCATATTGAGTATGTTAAAATTTCAATTCGAGGATAAAATAATTCGCATTTTGCTTTGTTTATATTCGCGTATTGCTTATCTTTGCACCATAAAGTTAAACATTAAACATCAAAAACAAGAATAAAATGCCGAAAAAACAGACGTTTACAAGCGAATTAGAGCAAATGAAGGTCGGGGAAGCCAAAGAATACCCGGCAGCAAAATGCACCTCCGCACGTTCGATGGCGAGCACGTTGAGTTTCCGATTTAATCGGAAATACACTACAGAGATAGACAAGACGCGCCGCATTGTCATCGTGAAAAGAATTCAGTAACCGATTAAATCATTTCACTATGGATAAGATATTCACAATTACTCAACTGATTATCGCAGCAGTGATTTTCCTCTGCGTTATCGCCAGTGTTATATGCCACATCGTGCTGGGTCACATCACTTCTATTTTCGGCTTCATAGTAAGCTTTGTGTTTATTGCACTGTCATGGGTGCTGATCCGCATCTCATACAAGGAACTGCGCGAAAACCGATAAAGCCATGCTAACCCTCGATTTCTCCGACAAGTCAGTCTCCTACGCAACCTTTGTCCGCGACGTGGCTTCCGAGGTTGTTCGCCAGCTCAAAGAGCAACGCGACGAACCTGAAATGATTAGCCAAAACAAGGCCTACACCATGTTCGGAAGAGGAAACGTAGACCGTTGGCGCCGGCAAGGAAAGGTACATCCCTGCAAACGTCCGGGAAAGATAGAATACTTTGTCGCCGAATTGAGGAAAGCACAGCAAAGACAACAAGATTATTTCGATTTATAACCCTATAAATAACAAGATTATGAATAATCAAGAAACCTTAAACCAAGCGCACATCATCGCGTCGCTCAAAGCTACTGATGTAGTACGCAACGAATACGTGCGCCAGCAGTTCATCAACGTCTACAATGCCATTTGGAAAGAGGGCGGCGAGGGCGCGTATGAGCGCGAAGCAATGTATTTCAACAATCAGCTACGTGACAAAGACAACTTGCGGAAATGCACGGGAATGTCTGTGTTCCTTGCATTTATCGACCTTGCCGTCCGTGGTCTTTCTCTTGAACCGGGCGCCCAGGCATTGTGCTACCTCCTGCCGCGCAACTACAAGATTTCTACGCCACAGGGCGACCGTTGGGAGGCACGTTGCAATCTTACCATATCAGGATATGGCGAACTGGTGCTGCGTGCCAAGGCCGGACAAATCCAATATGCCGACAACCCTGTAATCGTCTATGAGGGCGACGACTTTTCTTTTGGCGAGAAAGACGGACGTAAGTATGTCAACTATTGCTGCCGCATACCTCGCACTTCAAACCACATCATCGCTTGCTTCTTGAAGATTACCCGTTGCGACGGCACGGTAGACTATTCCGTAATGACGGAAAGCGACTGGAAACGCCTTGAAGTCTATTCTGCCAAGAACAATGCCTATTACGATGCAAATACCCGCCAACGTGTGGAGCGTGCCAACGACCTCTACAACGTTAATGGGCAGATTGACCCCGGTTTCCTTGCTGCTAAGTGCATCAAGCACGCATTCAAGACTTACCCGAAGATAGCCATCGGCAAGGGCACACAGCTTGAAAGCGATGTTGTAGAGCAGCCGGAGCAGGACTTTGACCCATACGGAGGCATGGCCGACGGCTCGGACAATGAACCGCAACAGCAGAATGAGCCGCAGACCTTTGCCCCTGCGCAAGATATGTCAGCAGGTGTTACGGTTGACCCCTCGGCCGGAGGCAACAACGATGATGTGTTCTAACCATTAACCATGCCACCTAAAAGATGTACGGATTGCAAGGACAGCTTCAACGGCATTAACGGGCTGTTCTGCGAAAGACTTCACAGATATATCCACCATGCGGACACCGTACAATGTGAGCCGCAACAACAATTACCCGATATGAACAACAACGAATTATCAATCATCCGGCCTGAAAACATGAAAGAAATCGTGATGGCCGCTCCCGGTTCTTATGAAGTCAACCGCAAGTCGCGCGACAACTGCGTCAGCTTCGGACAAAATATACTCACTGCCATTCAGCAGCAAGGCATGAATGACGACCTCGACAAACAGGCTGCGGTATTCATCGAAAAGGCACGCCGCACAGTCAAGGTGATGAATGAGCGTCGCTCTCCTGTAACTAAACTGTTCGACCAAGTGCGCACGGCATTCACCACCATTGAGAATGAAATCGACCCCTCTAAGTCCGGCACCATTGGCTACCAGCTTCAGCAGCTACGCAACCAATACGCCGCAAAGAAGCGTGCAGAGGAGGAACAACGCCGCCGCGAAGCGTTGGCACGCCAACAGGCGGAAGAAACCGCACGCAAGTTCCGCATGGACGTGGAGGACGACTTCAAGCAGCAGTTCCAGCAGCTTGTGAACGCTTCCCTGAACAAAATCTCCGAACTGGACAACAATCTGACGCTGGACAACTACGACGGAACACTATCCACGCTGAAAGCCATGAAAGAAAATGTCGGCAAAGGCATTCCCTCTACATGGATGGAAAAGCTGCACACCACGCTGCGCATCCCGATGGGTGTCAAGGCTGCCGAAGTGGAAAAAGAAATAAAGGAAAAGCTCGCAAAGCAGTTCAACGACCAGTATATCGCCGAGGTGGGCGACACCCTCGAATACACCCTCGACCGTCTCCCCTCGAAACTGGCTAATCTTGAACGCATCGCCAAAGCCAATGCCGAGGAAGCAGCACGCATCAAGGCTGAAATGGAAGCACGTCAAAAGGCGGAAGCCGAGCGCATCGAGAAAGAACGTGCAGCACGTGAGGCAGAGGCTAAGGCGAAAGCTGAAATGGACAAGCAGACTGCCGAAATGACTTCTTTGTTCAACCAACAGGCAACTGTATCAGATTACCAGCCTAAGACAAAAGTCACCAAGAAAATACAGCTTCTTAACCCCGAGGGCATTATGCCTATCATATCGCTATGGTGGAGCAAGGAGGGATGCACGCTTTCTGTTGAGGAGCTGGCCAAGACATTCAAGAAGCAAATCACGTTCTGTGAGAAACTCGCCAACAAAGACGGCGTGTTTGTCAATGACGAGAGCGTGGAATATGTCGATGAAGTAAAAGCGAAGTAATACTATGAACCATAACCCAGATGAATACTATAACCGTACAGAGGTCTCCAACTCCGACCTCACAGCCCTGCGTGACATCATCCACCCACGGCCGCAGTTCGGCGACCGTGAGGCGGCATTCCGCTTCGGCACGCTGGTGGATGCAATCATCACAGAACCGGCGCGTGTCGATTACTATCGCCTCACGGTTGATGATGTGCAATACACCGACGACGAGTTTCATCACGCCAAAGAGATGCAACACTCTCTCCGCATGGAGGCTCGGCGCGACCCGTTCCTTGCAAAGGTTCTCGAACTGGCCGACACGCAACGCTTCATGGTGAACCGTAATCAGGAGTTCACCTATTGCGACTGGCCGTTCCACCTCGACACACGCTGCAAGTGGGACTGGTACCTGTCTGCATTCGGTTTTGGCGGTGACTTGAAAACCACTTTTGCCAGCTCTCAAAAAGAGTTCGACGAGGCGGTTGACTTCTTCGACTGGGACCGCAGCCGTTCGTGGTACATGGACATCGCACACTCTGACAGAGATTTCATTTATGCTATCAGTAAGAAGAATTGCAAGGTCTTTAAGAAGTTCATCACTCGTGGCGATGAGGTTTACACCCGTGGCCGGGAGAAGTACGAGGAGCTTGCCTTTCAATGGTGGCTCTTAACCCCTCAAACTGCATGAAGCTATGGACATCTATTGCCGCGTAACTCCGTATGGTCTTGTGCCGCTCTACGACAGCGACCACGATTTGAAACAGCGTTTGCGTGTCGGCTCTACTGTGCGTTGCCGCATCAGCCAGCCCCGCAATTACGAATTTCACAAGAAGTTTTTTGCGCTTGTCCGGCTGACCTACGACAACCTTCCGCTTCCGCTTGTCGAGCGGTGGAACGTACGGAGCGTTGACGACATGCTGCGCCGTTTCAAACGCGACCTCGGCTATTTCACAGCTACAGTCAACGACCGTGGTGAACGTGAGATTGAGTACAAGAGCATATCGTTCGCGGCAATGGATGAAGAAGAGTTTGAGCGGTTCTATACCGACTGCGTGAACCTCGTGCTTGACAAGTATATTCCCGGAATTGACCGTGACGACCTGATAACTGAAGTTGAACATTTCAAATAGTTAAGATTATGCTTAGAAATCCAAGAATAGGTCAGTGCTATTACGCGCCGCGTGGACGTGGCTTCCGCATCTACCGTTACGATAGCGTTACCGCCACAACGTCCACTGCGTCGCCAGTACCTGACGAACCGATATACTTCGACCGCGAGGAAGCTCGCAAACGTGTTTACCAATTAAACGGATGGAACTTTAACAAGAGGAAAAACAACAATGAACAACCTGCAAACTCATCTGCGCGTTAAGCCTTATCCCTACCAGCAGGACGGCATAGTCTACGGACTGACACATAAGCGGCTGATTATAGGGGATGAGCCGGGCTTGGGCAAAACATTGCAAAGCATTGGCATTGTGGATACTGCCGGAGCATACCCCTGTCTCGTTATCTGTCCGTCGTCGTTGAAGATTAACTGGCAGCGTGAGTTCGAGAAGTTCACCGACAAGTCTGCACTTGTTCTTGACAACTCCGTGCGCACTACATGGCCTTACCTACTCAAAATGGGTATGCACCATGTTGCCATTGTGAACTACGAAAGTCTGCGCAAGTATTTCGTGTGGGATATAAAAGGCGGTAAGTCGTTCCGCCTGAAAGATGTGGTGTTCTGTCCGCAAATCAAGATGTTCAAGTCTATCATCATAGACGAGAGCCACCGTGTAAAAGACCCGTCAGCCCAACAGACAATCTTCACAAAAGGGTTGTCAGTCGGCAAAGAATGGATTATTCTCTTGTCAGGCACGCCGGTTGTCAACCGTCCTGAAGATTTGGTTTCGCAACTCTCCATCATGGGCCGCTTGCAGGACTTCGGCGGAGCTACACAGTTCAAGGCCGACTACTGCACCGACCCGAAAGACAAAGACGCCGAACCGACTGTGCCTCTCTCGGTGTTGAGCCAAAAACTCTACGACACCTGCATGATACGCCGTGAAAAGGCAAAGGTATTGCCACAGCTTCCTGACAAGACGCGCGTCGACCTTTACGTTGACATCTCTAACGGTGCCGAGTATGACCTCGCCGCAGCCGACCTTGCCGCCTATTTGGAGCAATACACCGAGTGTACCGACTACGAGATACGCCGCAAGATGCGCATGGAAGCTCTTGTTCGCTTCATGATGCTGCGCCAGCTCGCCACGCTGGGAAAGCTGGCACAGGCCATAGACTTTATACGCACATTCCTTGACAGCGGCAAAAAGCTGATTGTGTTCTGTTCGCTCCATGAAGTTGTCGATGCGTTGGTTAAGGCATTCCCCGGAGCGGTAACGGTTACAGGTCGCGATAGCGCGGTCAGCAAACAGGCGGCGGTGGACAGCTTTCAGAACAACCCTGATACGCGGCTCATCGTCTGCTCAATCAAGGCGGCTGGTGTCGGGCTAACGCTTACAGCCTCATCAAATGTGGCTTTCGTTGAACTCGCTTGGACGTATGCCGACTGTTGTCAGTGTGAAGACCGTGCCCACCGCATCGGACAGAAAGACAACGTGACCTGTTACTACCTGCTTGGACGTGGTACAATCGACCATACGATTTATTCACTCATACAAACGAAAAAGTCAATCGCTGCCGAAATCATGAACTCGGACGACGAGATACCGACTGACGAGATGTATTTCGACCAGCTCGTGGCTTCTTTCCTTAATCAGGCTGAACATGGAAATATGCAAGACGGACGTGAAAAAGATAGTGGCGTATCTTGACGACGCAGCCAAGCTCTACGATACCCAGCGCGGCCAGCGTTATGTCTGCCGGGCATGGGTAATAAGAAGATTGATTGAAAAGTTAAACCGTAAACTCAAAAAAGATGAAGAAAATGACCAAACAACAACTCATTGAGCAAATCTCGGAGCGTACAGGATTGCGTCGCTCCGAAGCAAAGAAAGCGGTTGAGGGAGCTATGCAAGTCATATCGCAGGCTCTTGCTTCCGGTGAGAATGTTTACCTCCGTGGCTTCGGCACATTTGCTGTCCGCAATGTTGGCGAAAGAAAGGCGCGCATCGTGGCCACTGGTGCTGAGTGCGTCGTTCCGGCTCACCGCACGGTGAAATTCAAAGTGAGTGAAGAACTTAAAAACGCATTGAACAAATGAAAAAGTACATCGGAACAAAAGAAATTCAGGCCGAACCCATGACAATGGGCGAAGCCTACCGTCGGGGATTGCTTCATGCCGGACGAATTCCCAACGAAAGTGAGAAGTCAAAAGCCGGTTATTACGTCAAGTACGAAAACGGTTACGAAAGCTGGTCGCCGGCTGACGTGTTCGAGAAAGCCTACCGCGTGGCAGACACTTTCCTTGACCGTCTGCGCATTGAGCGTGACGACCTTTCCCTTCGATACAACAAGGCACAGGATTTCTATTATTCGCCCAAGTTTAAGGAACTGCTTTGGCCGGAGGAACAACAGGCTTTTGAAACGCAGCTCGACCTGATGCGCAAATACCTTGCTGTCCTTGATGCGAGAATACAATATGCCGAAAACAAACCTAAAACTTGCAATGCATGAAACTCTTTGAATGTGGCATCCGCTACGAGAAAACAATGGAAAACGGGATGCAGAAGAAAGTGACGGAGCTGTATATCGTAGATGCACTCTCGTTTACCGAGGCCGAAAGCCGTATCATCGGAGAAATGTCCTGCTTCATCAGCGGCGAGTTCGATGTGGTGTCCGAGAAGATAACAAACTATTCTGAACTTATCAGCACCGACAGTGCGGAGGCCGACAAGTGGTATAAGGTCAAGATTAACCTTATCACGCTCGATGAGAAAACAATGTCCGAGAAAAAACAGCCTCTTTACCTGCTTGTTCAGGCTCACGACATAGACGATGCACGCAGCCGCCTTAACGAACACATGAAAGGCACTATGGCCGATTGGGTTTGCGAGGCCGTTCAGGAAACCAAAATCATGGATGTGTTCCTGTATACACCTGACGCTCCTCACAAGAAGGCACAGACTTACGAAGATAAGGCTGTTCAGGAAGCAGCCGATGCCGTCGCAAGTTCTCCAAGCTGCCAGCGTGCCGCCAAACGTTTCATCGACAGCATTCCCGACGGACAGAAGGTTACCATCAGTGCCACCGGCTGCAAAGACGTGGTGATAGACAAGACGCACGATCATGAGAAAGTCCAAGATGACGCTTGATGAAATGCTTGCAAAGGCCAACGCCAAAACACCGCGAAAAGCACCCTCAGACGAGGAACACAGGTTACAAGAGGTCTGTGTGAGGTGGTTCAACCTCAAATATCCTCATCTTCGGGGGCGGCTTTTCGCTGTGCCGAACGGCGGACGGCGCGACGCTGTAACAGGTGCGAAGCTCAAGGCCGAGGGCGTGGTGGCCGGGGTGTCCGACCTTATCCTGCTCAAAAGTACGCATCGGTTTGGTGCGTTGCTTATCGAGATGAAAACGCCCAAAGGTAGGCAAAGCGAACATCAGCGTTGGTGGCAGTCGGTTATCTGCGATAAAGATGAATACAAATATGTAGTTTGCCGCTCCCTCGACGATTTCATTCGGGAGGTGCGCTGCTACCTAAATGACAGTAAATGAATATGGCACGTACCGCAAAGCAAGGTTTGGGATATTTCCCTTTCGACATCGACTTTTTTCAGGACTTGCGCATTAGGAAACTAATCAAGTATCAAGGTGGCAAGGCCATTACCGTATATGCTCTCCTGCTATGTCTTATCTACAAGGATGGGTACTACATCAGGTGGGACGAAGAGCTGCCCTTCATAATCTCGGAACAGACCGGGTATGATGAGGCGTATATACGCGAGGTCATCCAGTGCTGCCTGAACATCGGGTTGTTTGCTAAGGAACTGTACAAGGCCGAAGGTGTGTTGACATCGAAAGGAATACAGGTGAGGTATATGAATATCAACCGTCTTTGCAAGCGCGTGGCAACCGTTACGGTCTATAATCTTATCACGGATGACACCGGCACCGATAAACTGTCAACAGGAACCTCACGGAAAGGAACGGCGAAAAAGCGCACAGCCGCCAAAAAGCCGAAAGAACCTCCGTTACCTCCTTATCAGCCTTATACGCTCACGCTTGACGAGGAAATCGAAGCATTGAAGAATGAAACGGCTTGGCTCGACCAGCTTCAGGTGCTTCACCACATGGATGTGGAGGAACTTTGCAAAAGACTTGACGAGTTCAGGTTGCATTGCGCTTCTGATGGGAAAGAAAGGCACGAAAGCCTTTCCGATGCAAAACAACATTTCAACAACTGGCTGCGCATAGTGGCCGGTAAAAAACAGAATGAAGATGTTACAATTCGGACAGAAAGAAATAAACGCAGAGGAAATCTTCTCCGCGCTGATGAAGAGAAAACGTATGGTGGAACGTTTTAGGTTTCCATACACACCACGGCAGATGTACGACCTCCTGCTGGCTGCTTGCCGGGCGGAAGTGGCTTTGCGCCACCGTGAGTTTGTAGCCTCCGACAGCTACCTGCGCCACATTGCCGATGTCGCGCGGTGGCTCACGGGTACGGACACCACCTTTGGATTGTTCCTCTGTGGCAACCGTGGTAACGGCAAGACCACGCTCGTAAAGGCTATGAAGTCGCTCTACAACTTGCTGCATTCCGATGAGGGATACACCTCACAGAACGACCGTTGGCCGCTTTTTGGTTTTGAGATTATTACAGCCAAGGAGCTGGTGTTGCTGGCCAAGGCGTACAACAACCGCACACGTGACAATATGGCCGACGTAGGCCGTTACAAGCGGCTGCGCGATGTGGAGGTGCTGTGCATAGACGACCTCGGCACCGAGCCGCGCGAAAGCCTCAATTATGGCGATTACGTCAATGCCGCAATGGATATGATTTCCTACCGCTACGAGGAACAGTTCTGCACAATGGCCACAAGCAACCTTGCCGCCGACGAGATACGGGAGTATTATGACGAGCGTTTTGCCGACCGTTTCCGCGAAATGATGCAAATAGTGGACTTCGGCAATGAACCCTCTTTTAGAACCGTTAAAGCCTGATTGAGTTATGAATGTAGCCTTGCTTGCCGTCGATAGCGATTACCCTAACCTCGCACTGATGAAGCTCTCCGCCTACCACAAGGCGCAGGGCGACACTGTGGACTGGTACAATCCTTTCGACAGTTACGACCGCCTCTACATGGCAAAGGTCTTTTCCTTTACTCCCGACTACGCCTATTGCATTACCAACGTTGGCGAAGTGGTCCGTGGCGGTACCGGCTACGACATTCATTCTGTTTTACCTGATGAAATCGACAGCATGCAACCTGATTATTCGTTATACCCTACCATCGACATTAAGACATCCTACGGTTTTCTCACACGTGGCTGTCCTAATCATTGCAAGTGGTGTATCGTGCCAAATAAGGAAGGCAGCATACATCCATACATGGACATTAACGAGGTAACACAGCATGGATGCCGGCCTAACGTCGTACTAATGGATAACAATATCCTTGCCAGCGACTATGGTGTCAGCCAAATTGAGAAGATTGTCGCCCTGAAATATCGGATAGACTTCAATCAGGGACTTGATGCAAGGCTGGTAACACCTGAACTGGCTCGTCTGCTTGCTGGTGTACGTTGGATTAAACGCATCCGTTTTGGGTGCGATACTCTGGGGCAAGTTGCAGACTGCGAGTGTGCGATTGAGCAGATACGTTCTGCCGGTTACAATGGTGAGTTCTTTCTGTATTGCATCATTATGGATTTCGAGGAAAGTTACAGACGCATCAGCCATTGGAGAAACGAGAAGAAGATTGTTCCGTTCGCACAACCTTACCGTGATTTGAACGATCCGAAACAAAAAATACCACAATGGCAAAAAGATATGGCACACTGGGCAAACCGCCGCGAAATCTATGCGAAATGTGATTTTAAGGACTTTGAACCTCGTAAAGGTTTCTTTTGCCGGGAATACTTTAACTGATAAAATGAACAATATTATGGAAAGAGAATACGAAAGCGTAAAAGTAAAACTGAAAAAGTTGTTGGCTCTTGCTGAACGTGGTGTTCAAGGTGAAGCTGAGAATGCCCGGCGATTGCTTGAAAAGCTCTGCAAAGAATATGGGATTTCCATCGAGGAACTATTGGATGAGAACAAAAAGGAATGGCACATCTTTGATGTAGGCAAAGACAAAACATATAAAGACCTTTTCGCCCAATGCTATTTTTCGATAGTGGACGAAATTTCAATGTCTTATAAATCGGTATCTCGAAGTAAAATTGCCATAGAATTGACAGCGATGCAATATGCGGAGCTTGTAAACCTATATGAATGGCATAAAGCAAATTTCATAAAGGATTTGGAAGATTTGAAAGAGAACATCTTGCTCGCTTATTGCCGAAAACAGAGCCTATACAGCAAAAAAGAAAGCGATGACAACAAGAGCAGCGAACTAAGCCCGGAAGATATAGAACGGCTTTGGAAGATAATGCGTCTGCAAGAGAACCTGAACGACAACCAATATCATAAACTCTTGGAACAAGGAGGCACACAATGAAAAAAGAACTGATTGAAAATGCTGCTAATAGTTATGCAGGAATAGCAAGACCGTCATTCGTAAATGGAGAGTTCGACCGTAACGCAATAGCCGATGCTTTTGAGTATGGCGCACAGTGGCTCATTAACAATGCGTGGCGTGAAACTTCACTTCATGGTGAAGAATTGAAAAGAAATGTCCACGTAATTGCAAGGATTAAAAGAGGTTTCTGCATAGGTAGATTTGATGTTGTCGGTTATTTCCATGAATATATTGGATTTATAACGCAGTCAGGCATTGAATTTCCACTTTCAGATATTTTGGAATACGCTTATCTCGATGATATAACCCCGAAAAGAAAAGGAGGCGCACAATGATGTACTTATTGGCATTAGCTATTGCCGTGGATATTGCCTGCATTTTCATTGTGGCTGGTGGTAACAGATTTGATGACTATAACGATGAGGAATAACTATGGACCACCACGCATTTTATAATCTTGTTGTCGCATTACGCGACAAGCAGAAAGAGTATTTCCGTACACGCACACAATCAGCCCTACGCGAAAGCAAGGCTCTTGAAAAGCGTGTTGACGATGAAATTAAGCGAGTAGAAGATATTTTGAAAGCAAGAAACGAACCCAAACTATTTTGATTATGGAAGAACAAAATAACAAACCGCTCTCTTTCGACGAGTTCCGCCAGCAAGTCTGTGCGCTGGCAGACCGTTTTATCAGGGATAATAACATATACCGCATGGAGGTGGATTTCGTTGTTGGTAAAACAATCATCGTTTCAACCGGCAAGAAAGACCTCACTGAATGTACACATTTCAAATGCACACTCGAATGAAAACTCCCAAACAAATCACCGAATGGCTAAAAGGACAAAAGCTGTATGATAAGTTTGTGGCCAACTACAACCGTGGCGTGCAGCACAAAATGTCCGTGAGTGTTTACCTGAAAAGGACTTCGCCGGCCAACTTGTTTACTTGTGCGTTCGTGTGGCATGACACAAAGGAAGGAAATAGATACTGGTTTAACATCAACAACAATTTCTTAAAATGGCTCAACAATGAAAATATACATTAGCCTCCCAATCACCGGCCACGACATTGAAGAAGTCGAGGCAAGTTGCATCTTCGCCTCCGGCGTTATCCAAAAGTTAGGGCACACGCCTGTTTCTCCGCTCGACGTGTCGCCCGACCCTGACGCAACATACGCCGAACACATGGGCAACGACATAGAAGCCTTGCTTTGTTGTGATGCGGTCTTGTTTCTTGACGGTTGGCGCACATCAAAAGGTTGCCGTCTTGAAAACGCCGCTGCCGAGATTTACGACAAAGAGATATTCTACTCGCTTGACCGCATTCCCAACATCGGCATATGTCCGCCTCCCCATTGCCCTTACCACGTCAAGGACTTCAAGGAGTGCAAAGATATGTCTAAAACATTGCTCCCTGACGGGAATATTCAAGTAAATTGTATTTGCTACTATTTCGTAAGGAATACCATTATCGAATTTGAAAACTTACATTGATATGATACCACCACTCAATATAGACACGCTCCGCGAACAGGCGTTTCGCGACAGCGTGTCGAAAAGCACGCAAATGATGATGGAGCGGCTCACCCTTAACGAACAGATGCGTGTTTCGTTCGTGCCGCTCATCATCACGCAGCTTGCATGGCATTTTGCTGACAAGGCTATGGATTGCGGCGCACGCGATAAAGTGAGCCTCCTCAAAAAACTTAGCCGCTCTCTCAAACAGGTGCATCAGGACTATAAGGACGAACTTCGTCGCGAACTTGACTACAAGCATTATTCCAACATCATAAGTCAGACGGATATGTGTATCAGCGAGCTGCACAAAGACTTACTAATCCTATACTTCTCCGTCAACGGCGAGTTCAAACGTGCTGTTCCTGATTATCCTTACGATGAGATGCGTTGCTATGCTATCATGTCCGTGCTGTTCGTCGACCTACTGCAAGCGCACAATAAGGAAATGGACAGTCTGTTAGCCCTGAAATTGCGGCAAGCTGACCTTGCTCCAAGCATTCTTCCTCCGTTGACGCAAAAATTAAAGTCCTACATGGAAGCGTTTGCCGGAGTGGATGGTAAATTCAATTTCGACGCACCGAACGTGCGCAATGCGGTTAAGGTCATCAAAATAAAAATTGGCGCAATAGAATTTTCTATATTCTGATTATAAACTCTAAAAATAATAACTATGCAAACAACAGTATTAAAGGAAATCATCGCCTTTCTCTTCGGACGGAAGTATTACGCCAACATCGTAGGTACGAAAGGCACGGACAAAATGGAGATTTGTTCATACATTTTCTCCACGAAAGAAGAAGCCGACGAACATCGGGACATATTGATGACAACAATGTCGTTCCGATACATTGAAACAATTTCTTTCCGTTCACGGAAAGATTACTCGCGATGTGGGTTAAAACATAAACCGTCAGTTATGGCATAAACGGCTATTTTCGCGTATGATATTTACAAAACTCATAAACAAATGGCGTTCGCTTCGCTACTACGTAATAGCCGACCCGTCCGACAACTCCGTAACGCTTTCAAGGCATTTGTTCTACCACATGAAGAAATGCGCCGAAAGCAGCGGAGTGGACGGTGCATCGGTGTTCGTGTTCCGAATACCGCAGGGCGGCACGTTTGGTTTCATGCTAAGTCCTGAAATCAGCGAGCCTACCCAGCTTTGCCAAATTCAGTACAACGGCAAGTACCGCTGCATCGGATTTGAAACGCTGTGTCCCTCAGTCGGGCGCATCTTTTTTGAATATGGCTTGCCTGCGCTCCGTCCTGTTAAACTGTCCGTTTCTGTTCGGCAGACACCGCAGGGCAAGACCTACTACCAGTTTGATTTACCGACACGTAAAACCATTCGCCTATGCAGAGCATACTCGGAAACACGCGCAAAACGGACATAACCTTTCGCTCTGACGGACGCATTGACATTTCGGCGCACGTGTCTAAGGTGCTTGCCCTGCAACGTGGGGATGTGATAGACTTGCTGGATGGCGACGGTGAACTTTACATGTATGTCAAGTTCCATGCACCTACAGTCGGGCGGCATGAGGCAACTTGTTTTCCAACGCATCACAACAGTCGCCACTTCAGGGCATGGTCTCAAAAGCTGTGCCGGTATGTCATCAGGGCAAGCGGCTCTCGTCTTGGCAAGGTGGAACTTGGCGTAGGCTCGCCCACATCACTGCCTGCCATTGGCATGGTATTACCGATAATTTACAGACATATACTGAACGATGATACAAGAGATAAAATATAACGGATTTACCGCCAATCCGTCTGACTATGAGTCTGCGGACGGCGAACTTGCAACGGCTATCGGGCTGGTGCCGGAGGACGGGGCGTTGAAGCCTGTGCTTCCGCCTAAAGAGTTGTTCTCTCTTGGCGACAACCGAAAGGTGGTGTTCATACATCAGACTTCTACCTTCATGTATTATATCGTACTTGACACGTCAAATAACCAGACGTTCTTCACCGATGGAAATACGGAAAGCTCGCAGTTTCTCCAACACCTTTATGCGTTTCCCTCGTCAACGGTCATATATGGTTTCAATTCGGTGGGCAATACACTCATGGTGCTTACCGATGGGGGCATACATTATATGCTTTGGAAAGGATTTTCAGAGGGTTATCTGTATCTCGGAACGCACATGCCTGAATGTCCTATTTCTTTTGGATTGCAGGGCGAGATGATACGCGATGACGAGTTTACTATCTATTTCGACAACATCGACTTCTTCGATGGCGATGTGTGGAAAGACTTTACGGACAACAACAAGACGCGCATCACGGATCAGGTATTGGCCAAAGTGAACAAGTTTATCGCCGACAACTCCACGAATGTGGGCAAGTTCATGTATCCGTTTTTTGTCCGCTATGCCTATCGGCTGTATGACGGAACGCTGACTATGCATTCCGCACCGGTGCTGATGGTCTGTTCGTCAGACCTCGCTCCACAGTGCTTTGTTACGCGCATGCATGGCGAGGATACTTCTACGCAGGTCAATGAAGCTACCCTGCGGCTGTGCGGAATGTTTCATCAGCTTGACTATGCAGTGTCCAATGCTTCGGTAATTGCCGAATTGGAGAATTGGAATGACATAATCAAGTCGGTTGACATATTTGTTTCTGCACCAATCTATACATACAACCAAAACGGACAATGCACACGCTTCCTTGCTACCAGCTATTCGGATTGTTATGCTATCTGTAAGCATACCAATCAGGCTGCGGATACAACGACTTATCCTTTGCGCTATCAGAAATCCAAGTTTGGGGAACTTTATGCGATGACTTTCGACCCTACAAATTTCACTTCTCCGGCATGGCGTTTGATGTTGCCTCAACGCGATGGCGATGCAATCAAGGGAGATATAACCGATAATCACCTGTTCTATTTTTTGAAATCAATAAATGTCGCGGACCTGCAAACTACGCGCACCATCATTCCGGTCAACAAGGAATACTTGCAGTCGTTGGTTACGCGAGAAGTGATGACGGATGATTACGATAGCCACGACACGCTTATTCCCAAGTATTCTTACAATTACAATTCTCGCTTCAATATAGCCAATTTGAAGAAGCTGTTGTTCAATGGCTTTGCTTCTCCTTGCCTTTTCCAGTTTACCGATGGCAATGTGCATAAATACTCCGACACGGATAATCCTACTATTTTGGATTATAAGGTAAGTGTGATTGTTTCCTATTTCATTAAGCAGGACGGAAGGGACATTGTTGTTCGGGCTAATCCGGGTCAGTTCGGTATAGACACACCTCTCTTATGGCTGTTTTATCCGAATGTCAATGCGTATAAGGCCGTGGTTGAGATAAATAATTACCTCTCGACTTATTACGAGGTATTGCTTGAGCCTCATCCTACGCTCAATGGTGCATACTATTTTGGCGGTTGGGAGGGATTGAATGTCAGCGAGAACGAAAAGTATTCTTCGTTCAATGTGTCTACGCTGGATGAACGGACGATTGATGTGCCCAACAAAATCTATACTTCCGAGGTCAACAATCCGTTCTACTTTCCCGTGTTGGGTATCAATACCATTGGCACCGGCACCATTCTTGGCATTTGCTCGGCTGCAAAGGCTCTCTCGCAGGGACAGTTCGGCCAGTTCCCTCTGTATGCTTTCTCCACCGATGGCGTTTGGGCGTTGGAGGTGTCCGACACCGGCACATATTCCGCCAAGCAGCCTATCACGCGCGATGTATGCATCAACCCCGACAGCATAACGCAGATTGACAGTGCAGTGCTTTTCGCTACCGACCGGGGCATAATGCTCATCAGTGGCTCGGAAGCGGTCTGTCTGTCCGACAGCATCAACAGCCGCGATTTGTTTGCCATATCCGATTTGCCGAAAGCAGACAAACTCGTCAGCCTGTTCAACGAGCGTGCCGGTGAGGACGAGCAAATCACGCTCGAAAATTCATCGCTTCTGCCGTTCCGCGACTTCCTCACGGATTGCAAGATGATATACGACTATACCAACCAGCGTATCATCGTCTACAATCCGTCTGTTAGTTATGCCTATGTCTATTCTCTAAAATCAAAGTTGTGGGGCATGATACATAGCAACATTGCCGATAACGTCAATTCATACCCTGACGCATTGGCAATGCTGAATGATAATGCGTTGGCAAATTTCTCACTCTCCGAAGCGTCAGGCATAACGGCTCTTGTCGTTACACGGCCTTTCAAGCTCGGCTATCCCGATGTGTTGAAAACAATAGATACCGTCATCCAGCGCGGATATTTTCAGGCCGGGCACGTGGCGCAAATCCTCTACGGCTCGCGCGACCTGTTCAACTGGCACATCGTTTGGAGCAGCACGGACAAGTATCTGCGTGGCTTCCGTGGCTCGCCGTACAAATACTTCCGCCTTGCGCTCATCTGCCAGCTTGACAAGGCGGAGTGCATCGACGGCTGCACGGTTCAGTTCACGCCGCGCCTTACCAATAAGCCAAGATAAGATATTGGTTGTTAGTTAGTTTTAAGGTTTAAGATTGTATGATGGAAAAGAGCCGGGATGCGTGATGCACCTCGGCTCTTGCTTTCAAAACGGTTTCAGTTTCCGCCTTACCTTGCCTGTCCTCGAAACCAGCGATGACTTTATCTTGTTACGCAAGGTGGTAAACTTCTTTTCCCAGTTCGCCTCGCCCTCCGGGTTGGTGATGCTCATCCAGTCGGCCAGCACCCTGCACACAAGGTATTCGTGTATCAGGTGCTCCAGCATACGAAGCGTCGTCAGGGAAAATCCTTCAGGCAGCGTCAGCTTGATTTCGTACACCTCCGGCTCTGTCAGCACATCGTCCAGCGCTTCCTGTTCGTCGGGTATTTCTTCTTTAGTGTAGGGATAGAGCATTTCCACGCATTCGGCGTGTGCCATGTTCAGCACCCTTGTTACTCGGTCCACATTGCCGTCTTGCCCGATGTCGAACACTTGGTGCCGTCGGCACTCGTCACCTTCGGGCAGGATGTCGGCCTCCACGAATGAGTAGTTACTCGCGTCGTAGATAAGCTCGGCTCGCTTGAAGGTCAAGGTCGCGTCCTTATGTTTTGGCTCTTTTCCACAGCAGTAAAGCATAATTCTTCACTCTTAATTCTTCACTTAGTTGTATGTGGGTCTTGTCGGGCGGCTTCTCTTGTACAAAGCGCGTTTCACCGTTTCAAGGCTTGCCGTGGAGTGGCTCAGGTAGTCTTGTGCGTCTGCTTTGTTGGTGATGGTGAACCACTCATACAACGCCATGTCTACCAAGTAGGCGTGTATGCCGTTGCCCAAGCTGTCCGCCGAGGCGTTGTTGTAGTTCGAGGGCAGCTTGAATGCCAGCACCAGCTGGCCGTCATCGTCAATCTCTTTAGGGATGATGTTGTCCGATGTGCTTTTATTCTCGTCCAAGTATTCCCCAAGCAGGCTTTTCAGGCTTGAAAAGGCGTTGGCAAGGCTGCGGCGCAACTGGTAGCTGCTCTCCAAGTCTTCCGAGGCTTGCATATTCGAGCTGGCCTCGTAGTTCTTTGTACCCTCAAATTCTCGTGCCTGTCCGGTCAGGTAGGCTTTGTTCATGATGTCAAACATCAGTTCTTTCACTTCCTGCGTAACGGTGAGTGTCTTTTTGTTTTCAGCCATAGTCGTATCTTTTTTAGTTCTTAATTCTTCATTCTTAACTCTAAACTCAATTGTATGTCGGGCGTTTCGGTTTCTTCTTGAAGAATGCCTTACGCATGATGTCTTCCACGTTCGCAGCCGCTCCTGTCGCATAGTCCGTTGCCTCTTGTTTGTTGGCCAGCGTGTACCATTTGGCCGTGATGTTCATCACGAAGAAGCTGAACAGGCTGCGCTCCATACTCTCCAACAGGCTCTCGTCGAACGAGGCCGACAGTTCCAGCGTCAGTGTGTAATTGCCGTCCTCTTCCTGCTCGTCCGAAAGAAATTTCTTCATGCTGTTGCAGATGGAGTTCTTGCTCTCGTTCCAAAACCGTTCCAGCATGGTCTTGTCCTCCTCGGTGGTGAAAATGCGGTTGTATGCCGCCTCGTCATCCATCTTTGCACCCGTGTATGAAGTGGTCTTGGCCACTTCATTGTACACGTTTTCTTTGTTTACGCTCAATGTTTGTTCCATATCGTTTCCTCCTATATAAGTTTGCGGATGAACGCCACGATTGCTTTTCGGTATTTCCATACCAAGCCGATAACAAGAAGTGCGGCCAACACGCGGAAACCGTATATCTCCGTCTGCTGCCACCACGTCAGTTCTTTCTCTACATATTTGGTTTCTACAATGGTGTTCGTGCCGGTCTTGTGTGTGGTGCTGTCTTTCCTCTCTACCTGTTTGTCATACTCAAACGGCATTTCCTGCGGCTTGGTTTCCAGCGTGTGATGTAGCATACCGTCAGGAGTTACCCATGCGTCAGACGTGGCAAAGTCGTTTTCCAAGCTGCTTTTGAGGGTATCGGGCACAATGCTTTCTGCCGTCTGCCGTGGTATCTCGATGTAGGCGGTGTCTTTCACGTACACCGTTTCTGTCCTTACCTCGGTGCGCACGCTGTCACGATACTGTTGCGTAACTGGTATGTGACTATTTGTCCTGCATCCTGTGAGGAAAAAGCCGGAAAGCAATATGAGGATTATTTGTTTCATTTCTTCAGATATTTAGTCCAACAATAAGGCTCTCTACTGGAAAGGTACTGCAAATCGTCGTCGTTGACGTATGCTTCCTGCTCGAAAGAGATGTTACGGTAGGCATTCTCGCTCCCGAACAATCGCACAATCCATTCCACCACATACCACACATAGAAAAACAGGTAGAGCATTTCTTTCATTTGTGCCGTATGGATGGCTTCATGGTTTAGTTCCTTGTCAGTCAGCTCTACTCCTTTCCGGGCGAATATAATGCCGAAAAGGTTGATGGCTTTATATCCCTTAAACGGGATAAGGTTGTTATACACTACTTTCATAGCTCCTTGTATTCTTCTTTCGCGTCAAAGCAGGGGCACTCCTTAATCCTTTCCCAACTGTCTACTTTTCCGTTGCCGTTCGTGTCCGGACTGATGTCCCTGTGTCCCATTATCTCCGCTTTGGGGTAACGGCTTTTCAGTAGCTTCAGCAGCTTCCGCAGACTCTCTTTCTGCGCGTCCGTGCGGTTGTCCGTGGCCTTTCCCTCTGCGTCAATGCCACCCATATAGGCCACATTGATGGCCGTCGAATTGTAGCCTTTCACGCCGTTGCTCACGAATTGTTCGCCAAGCAACTGGGTGATTTTCCCGTCAGCCTGAACCACATAGTGATAGCCGGGGTGTTTCCATCCCTTACGCTTGAACTCTGCCTGAAGGTCGGCCACCGTCTGACGCTGGCTTCCTGCCGTGCAATGCACGAAAATCCTTTTGATACTTCTCATTTCGTTTCTGTTTTATCGTTACTGTTAAATCCCTCTTCCAAAGCCTCGCCCAAGTCCTTGTTCTTTCGCTTGGCAAAGGCTACTACAAAAGCACGTAGAAATCCTTTCACCGACTTTTCTTCTATCTTTATTCCGTGCAGGTAGAAGAAGTGGCCGCAGAAAGATTTTGCCTCACACGCTATGGCAACAGCCGTGGCGACGACTCCGCCCATAACGTGATCCACACCCAACGGTTTCAGTATCGCCCAGCCGAAGAACATGCCCAACGTTACCCACATAAAGTAATCAATGAGCTTGTTCACCGTCCGGCGCATTGCCCTTGACGTGCGCCATTTATACTGCGCCATGACGATTTTATCGCCTTTCTCCTTAGCCCGCTTGTATCGCTTGCTGCTCTCTCCCCAACCGTAGCGGAAGTCCGCCATTACGCAAATGGTGATGGCAAGCAGCATCCAGCGTGCGTCCGTCATCACGCTTACCAGCTCGCTGCCGAACAGGGATATACCTACGGCTCTCGTGCCAGTTTCCATTACAGAATCATGGTCAAACAACATGGTCTTACTCCTCGTCTATTGTACCCTCAAAGTAATACCCGCGCTTGTTGCGGATAATGGTGTTGAACGGAAGGTTGCTCTTGTCTATCTGCTTCAACACTTCACACAGGAATTGGTAACCGCCGCCTACAAACCGCTTCTTTCCCTCGAAGCGTATCTGCATCTTCAGGTAGTCGGTGTTCGGCTTCTTCTCGCTGGGCCGCACTTGGAAGTCCAACACTTCAATCGGCCGGTCAACAATGGCCTCTATCTTTATGTTGTCGCCCTCGAACGGACGTTCAATCTTTCTTTTCAACAGTTCTGATAATTCCATGTCATTGTCTCTTTTTACGATTTTGTTTACTAAGTTTTTCGAATCGCAATGTTGCAGGATACCCATATAGCTTGGTATGCTCTTTGGCTTGTGCCTTCTCCGTGCAAAGGCTTGCTTGATGCGTTTTCTTACCATCGTGCTGTCATGACGGAACACATAACCGGCAAAGTCCAGCCCTCTTTCCGTCAGGTTGTACCCCAAAGGGAATATCTGACGTTTAGAGTTAAGTTCCAAGTGCAACACATACCAAAGGAAATTTTGTATTCTCCACATCCATTCGTGCAGTGTCGCCTTGTCCTCGCAGAGTATCACTATGTCATCCATATAGCGGAAGTAGTGTCTTGCTTTAAGCACTTCTTTCACAAACCTGTCCAATGGTGCCAAGTAGATGTTTATCCACAGTTGCGAGAGGAAATTGCCTATCGGAAGTCCTTTGCCGTTATGGTTGATGTCATCCATAAGGCGTAACATCGACGGGTCGGCACAATACCTCCTGTATCGCTCGGCAAGTATGGCGTTGTCAACGCTTGGATAACATTTCTTTACGTCTATCTTCAGTACATACACTTTCCTATGCTTATAGCTGCGTATGGCACTTCTTACCTTGCGGTTCAGGTTGAATCTTCGTTTCTTGCAGTTTATTCCTCTGTCTTTCAGGCAGGCGTATGTGTCCGCCGTAAGGCTTTTGTCCCATCTCGGACGCATTACTATGCTTATGCCGTGTTGTACGCATCTGTCCGGGTAGAACGGCAACTTGAATATCTCCCTTTCCTTGCCGTATTCTGTCTTTATCTTGTCCACCTTGTAAGGCGATGGAGTGAATTTACCGCTTGCAAGCATGTCCGATAGCTTTTTGGCGTATATGTCCACTCGCTTCACCTTCCTTCTTACCTTGCGGTATTTCATCTTGCCTTTCGAGGCGTTCAAGATGGCATCCCTCAAAAGTGATTCGTCACATATCTTACTCCAAACATTCTTCAATCTTTTCATTGATAGCTACTTTGTGCATTACTATTTTTACCAAAGTGCCCGTGTGAGCCTTTTTCGCTAACTTCCAACAACCATACAAACGGTTGTTTACTAATAAGCGGACAACCTCGTCTGTGGATGTTAATTGATAACCTTCCCGTTGTCTTGTCTGTCGTTTTTCACCATGCTGGTGGGGTCTCTGTGAATGTACTCTTTCTGTTTTTTTGCTTTCACACGTAAGCTGGAACCGATGTTCGTGTTCGCATTCGAGGGCGAATTGTTGCAATTCGCGTAACGGAGGGCGGCATTACTCTCGTTCGCATTGCCGCCAAAGTGAGTACCACGATTACACAGACAACCGTTGCCGGAGTAAGAGAGGGAAGTCCTGAATGGTCATCCCGTTTCAGGACTTCCCGACAACTCTACTTTTTATTCATAACCTGCCTCCTTGGCCGCTTCGGTGATTTCTTTCACGAAAGATTTGTATTTCTCCACTTCCGCGTCATCGCTTTTGGCCAAGTTGCGCATGATGCGCTTCAACGCATCTTCGCTGTATTCTGCGGCGATGGCCGCGTCAACAATGTTTTCAACCGTCAGCGGCTGCTTCACTTTCGGCACAAGGTCGGCCCGGTAGCCTTTTCGCATGGCACCGTCGCTGCCTACGGTCACTTCCTCATTAATGTTCAGAGGAACTATTCTTTTTTCTCCCCATTCTAAAGGCTGGGGCTTCTCTGCAAAATAAATTTGTCTTTCCATATTCTCTAATTTTAATTTTGAAATCGTTGTCCTCCCTACAGCCACGCCCGGCTTTCGGTTTAGGCTTGGGTTGCGTTTTCGGTTTAAGACCTCTCCGCCGGAGCGGAGAGGTAGGTTTTCGGTTTTCGTCTTGGGTTTCGCCGTTCGTCAGTCGGAAAGCTCCACACGGAAGCCGGAACCGATGTACGTGTTCGCAGACGAGGGCGAATAGGCGCAAAACGCGTAACGGAGGGCGGCAACACTCTCGGACGCAAGGCCGCCAAAGCGAGAACCACGACGGGAGTACGTACCTGCTGTGGGGTGTTTCTGCGCCCAGAAGAATGCACTCTCGTAGGTGCTGAGTGCGCCTCCGCCGGTCTTTACCAATGGAGTGGATATGTCGCCGTCCTTATGGGTCTCTTTTGCCCAATATCCGGCATCTACGGTGATGGTAGGCAATTCTCCGAGATAGTTGTATTTTTTCTCGAATTCAAACTGTCCTTCTTCCGTATTGTCTGTAACATCGCTGTCTTTTACCAATGCTTCCACGCTGGGCGAGCGGTAAATCTTGTGATGGGTCAGACCACCTTCGTCAAGGTAACGCAGGAGTTCATAACCACTGTACCATTGTGAGCAGTTCCCCCACAGGCGTGTTCTGCCGCGCCATACGGGAACACGCAATACAGCATCCACGCTGAGCAGTTCAGGAGCGCCGCCGGATGTGAGCGAAGCGTTCACCTTGAATGAGAACGTCTTTGTCCAAATACCTGTCATTACGCCGTCAGACAAGCCTTGTACCGGTTCGCCGTCCGAGTTGTTCACGGCTTCAAGCGTGTCACCGTTTGATACGGCCAATTGTGCCTCGAACATCTTGAGCAGCGGGCATGAGCCGTTGAGGATTGCCCACATGGTAGTGCCTGTTGTTGAACTGTTGAGGTAGAGGTTCGTGCCAAGTCCTACATACTTATATGTAGCACCGTTGTCGGTAGTGATACGGAAGCCGCTCACTTTTCCCCAAGTTTCTTTCGTGGGTATGGAGACGGTTGACATGCCGTGACCGAGTATGCCGTTGAGCTGTTTCGTCCTGAACTCGATGAACATGAATGCTTGTGTCAATTCGACATCCTGATTACAGATGTTCATATACGGAAGGTTGCTGTTCGGGTCGGTGTTTTTTGCTCTTGCATATTGCTCGAACGCAAAACGGCTTAACTGTGTTTTTGGGTAGCCGCCGGCTTCTGCCGTGCCATATCCTGCGCTGCTGTGGTTCGTTCCGTTTCCTGCTCCGTGGGTTCCGTCCACGTCATCATTGCGAATTGAACGCACTACACCGTTCAGCAATGTAACGTAGTCGGGAGTTTCACCGTAGGCAAGATACTCTTTTGCTTCGTCCCCGTCATAGGTGAAAGGCTGGTCTGACACGATGTAACGCTCGTAGGTCGGGTTTGTTCCGCCTATGATGGCGTACACGTTCTTGGTGTGTGCTTGGATTACATCCGTGTCATCGCTGCCGTCAATGACAGAAGCATCGCCGCTGTCCATTTTGTTCCAGTTCACTTGGTTGAGCGTACTCTTAATGGCTGCGTCCTTGCCGACGGTTACAATTTTCATTTGGTTATGGAAACGCATTTCCTTCAATAGCGTTTCATCGCCAATCATTTTGTGGTAGCCGTTGTCGCCGCCGCCGTTGCTCGCTCCGCGCGTGAACTCGATACCGTAATAATGTTCGAGCTTGCGCAATCCCTCTGCGTCTGTGACTGCCGAAGGAAGTTGAATTTTCAATCCTTTTGCCATAATCTTGTTTTTTTGGACGTTGATAAATCGATTAGTCATTCTCTCTTGTTATTCCTTGTTTGTTGATGCCGATGTGTAACCAAGTAATGTGTCCATGTACTTGATACGCTGCTCAAGCCAATTCTGCACCCTGTAAACGCTGTCGTAATGACCGAGTTCATAAGGATAGATTGTGTAGAAGCCGCTCAACGGTGGTATGCCTTGGCATGGGGAGATACATTTGAAGCCGTAGAACGTTGTTTTTCCGTAATAACATACTTCATTTTCGGCATAGCTCTTGGCCTCATCGTATGTGACATCTTCCCAATGCGTACCATCGTCTGTTTCGGGGTCGTTGCCGATATTCCCCGACATAAGGCTTTTATATACTTTACTGCCTTTTTTACACGTTCCGTTTTTTGAATAGGTCGTTCCTTCAGCCCATGTGGATGATACATAGCTGGTGCTTCGCGTCCAGTTATCACTGTTTATCAGGCTTGGACGGTTGCAGGGGGATTCCGGCCAACGCTCGTATTCCGATTCAAAGTTGTCGTAGCCTATGCGCAAGCACCAGTCCATTATGATTCCGGCAATATGGGCTGCATCGAATATCCCCTTTGTACGCAGTTCCGCATAGCGGGATTTCAGTTCGGGCATGAAATACTTGATTATCCACCCCGATGGTATGCTCGTTGAATTTCCCAACCATACGCTGCCGGGGCTGTTTACAAAGTTTCCTATGTGGTGTGCTCCGAAAATGCCGTCGTGGTCGTATGGATTGGCTGTCCACAACTCACCGTCCCATGTGGTCCATTGCCAGTTTTTGTTGTAACCGTCACCGTCGCTTACAAGGTTGGTTTCAAGGATATAGTCAACCATGAATGAAGGCATGAAGTATTTCCCGATGAGTGTCCTCATTTCCTCATTGGCTGTGGCAAGGTATTCTTCCATTGCTGAAATGAGGTCGTGAGCCTTGACAATTTTAAGGTATGGGTATTCGTCAGTCGGAGAAGCAAGGGAGATTTCCTTGCCTGTCGGATAAACCTTTCCCGTATTGCCGTTGAAGTTAAGCGTATAGCCGTCAAGTCCTGCTTGTGCCAACAATGTATTCCACACGCTTTCATTGACAAGTGCGCTGTCTTCCCATACCTTTGCGGTATAATTAGGAACGCTGATTTCCGGGTATTTCTGGGCAAAGGCTGCTACGCCGTTAGCCGTATTTAGGCATTCGGTGTAGTAGTTCATCAGTTTGCTGTCGTTGGTACCGGTTTCGTCCTTTGTCAGATATACCAGCCATTCGTCTTTACCGATGAATGCCACGCTGCGCAGTACGTTCAATCCGGTGGATGACGTATGCGTATTATTTGTTGTGATCGTGTTATAGTCGCTTTGGATGGTTGATACTTCCTTTGCGCTTTCTGCTGCTTTCAGTTCGGCTATGCGTCCGCTTAATGCAACAATGTAACCTTTCACCTCTGCCGTCTTTTCGTCAACTTCGCTGTCGCCGGTTATTTCGCTCGGATGGTCGCCGTCATAATCTTCGCCTTCTGCCGTGATGAGGTTTTTGGGGTTTCGAACCTCGAATGAAGTCCAATTGATGTTGCCTCCCCAAATGGTGTCTGCGCCGAGAGCTCCGTCCAAATGTACGTGCTTGGCCTTTTTCTTGCTTTGCCACATGTTGTCGCGGTCTTTCTTCATCTGCCATGAATAGATGCCGTAGAACTCTCCGTTTTGATATACAATCACAGGAAATGGCATCGGGAAGCATTTTGCACCAGTGTCGAAATTCTTGTCCAAGTCGTCAATGCTGTCAACACCCTGTTCGCTGGTGCCGTAGTCGCCTGTGAAAGCGGCCTTGTAAGGACGGTTGTCTTTGATATTGCGCGTTTTTACCATTTCTTCATACAACAGGTAGCTACATGCGCCTACGCCTCTGAATGTATCGGTGTAATAGGCTTTCAGGTGGAAACTGTCTTGGGCTACCCAGTCACCGAACTTCATCTTGAACTTCTCATCGTCATTGAGCATATCTTCACGAGTGACGTAAAAGTCCATGGCAAGGTTCTTTTTCGTGAATCCCATGCTGGAATTGCCTTGTGCTGACAAAAGCACCCATTTCTTGAAATAGTTGCCCTGCATATCCCAAAATTCCACTTGGCAAGGAATATCACAAGTGACACCGGGAGTGCCAAGTCCGCTTTTCGCTGTCGGCATCCTGTCAGACAGGATGTTGAACTTCGCACAGCGTGGAAGCGGAACCTGCATATATGAGGCGTCGCTCCAATCGCCTGTTCCTCCTGTGAAATTTGCAATCGATTTTTCCAAATCGCTTAACTTACGGTTCAATTTGCGGTTTTCCGCTTTTTGCTCTTCGGGTATGCCTTTAGGCATATAGGATGTACCGTCCCATTTTACGGCAAATACGATAAGGCCGTCCTTGTCAAGTATCTTATAAATGAATTCTTGGTCTTGCTCGTCCGTTTCCATACCGTTTGCCGACAATTTCTTCAACTGTTTTAGTATGTCTGAAGGAAGTTCGAATTTCGATGTGACGAAACTTCCGTCACGTTTAATGCCGAACAAAAGGTTGTCCGCACTGTCCATCACGCAGAATATGTATTCGCTGCCCTCATACTGCTCAATCGAACATACGCCGCTGAGTTTGTTGATTACACTGCCTCCCTTGCGGTCTATGGCAAAAAGCAAGTTACCATCGGAGTCCGTTATTGCGAATATGTAGTTGTCATCTTCTACAATTTGCAATCCGGATAATTCCTCAAGGCGTTTCCGGGCTTCTTCTGATATGCCCCTTGGCTGGAATACTGAACCGTCTTTTCGTATGCCCCAAAGTAGGTTGCCAAGGTTATCCGCAATGGCATAAAGAAAGTCATCGCTCTCAACGAACTTGAAATTTTCCGTGAAAATACCTGTGGCGGCTTTTGCCGCTTCAGTTTGCTCTGTTGCCTGTTTCGCTGCTTCCTTTGCGGCTGCTGCCTGTGTCCCGGCTTCCGTGCCGTTGGTTTCGGCAAGTGTGGCGGCGGCTTCGGCACGCTCCGCAATTTCTTCTACGCCTGTTGCGTCGGCGATGAATCCCCATTTGTCAGGTTCAAATTCGTCACCGCTCGTATGGTCAACTTTGGCGTAAAGCAAGGAGCGTCCGTAGTTGACGGCATCATCGGCGCGGTACTTTTCGTTTGGCTTCCAATCTCCACGTTTGCGGAAGCCGATTGTTCCTAATGATTTGCTCATCTTGATTACTGTTATTGGTGATACTTAAATTAAAAACAACATGCCGTCCTCTACATGGAAGATTGGCCCTGAATAGGATGACGGGTATTCTACCATCAATCGCATTTCTTCGTGGTCTATCCATATTTCGGGCAAAACGGTCATACTGCCATGATAAACAAGCAGGTTGGCATCGCACATGAATGCATATTCTTCTCCGGCTGATAAGGCTCTTCCGTTTATGAAAGCTCCTTCAATGCGCCCTTTTTTGCCTTGTATGACATAGAGAGTGTCGGGAGTATAAGGCTCTTTTGTATATTCCTCAAAGGTCAATACGCGCACGATTCCTTTCGGCATCATGATTGAACCGTCATACCTTACGGCGAACAATACATTTCCAAACTTGTCAGTCAAAGCGAACAGATAGTTGTCATCGTGCATGATTTGATAGCCCTTAAGTTCTTCAAATCTTGCCTGAACCTCGCCCGGTACTCCCTTGTCGAAAACAACCTTGCCGTCATGGGCTATGCCAAACAGCAAACGGTCGTAAGGGTCGGTGATGGCGAATATGAAGTTCTCATCTTCCATGAGCGTGTAACCGGAAAGTTCTTGAAGCCGTTCCTTCATCTTTTTTATGACGGATTCGGCCTCACTCATGCGCTCCATTGTCCGTTTCAGGTCGCGGTTGAGCCGCTCCAGTATGGGCTTTACCTCTCCTGGTACGCCTTTGTCATATATTATCTCGCCTTTGCAGTTTATTCCGAACAGCACATTCCCGTTTGCGTCGGTAATGGCAAACACAAGGTTTTCGTTGTGCATGGTCCGTATTCCCCTCAATTCGTCAAGCCTGACACGTACCTCATCGCTCATACCCTTGTTGTAAACCACTTCTCCGTCGTTACGGATACCGAAAAGCAAATTATCTTCAAAATCAACAATGGCAAAAATATATTCCATTGAGAGAAATTCGCTTATTGGTGAAGCTTTTCGCCAGCGTCCTGTATCCTCCCATTCTTCATTTTTACTGTTATACTCATACCAGCAATTGGTTTCTGTGCAGTATTTAGTGAATCCGTCAGGTATGCTGGTCTCAACGGTCGCTTTGAGTTCTGCAAGTGTGGCGCATGACTGACGCAAGTCCAAGAACTTCTTTCCCGAATACTTGAAAGTGTCTATAAGTTGTATTCCGGCCATAGCTTATTTGTATATTTGGGTAACGCCTGACGAGGTTACCGGGGTTGTCAATAAATAGCAGTTGTAGCTTACTCCGCCTACGTTCACCGTCCACAGGGTATAACTGTCTATCACTTCATAGCCGTTTCCGTCTTTCACGCTCGTCAACTTCCCGAACGATGCCGGATAACAGTAGGCTATCTTTCCGTTCGAAGTGCTTATGCCCGTATGGGTGGATGCCCGTGAGGTCTGCAAGGATTTGCTTAATGCCCTGACGGTTGTTTCCGTGGGTATCCAGTCCGCGCCTACGCTGCCGAAATAAGACGGATATACCACGCTCACCTGTTTGGATGCGCTCTCGGTCATTCCTTCGTAGGTGGCTTTCAGTGTGTAGGTTAGGGTCTTTGGCGTACTTTCATTAATGGTAACATCCTTTGCCGTCGAAAACACTTTTTCGCCGTTCAGCGTCATTTCGCTTTCGTCCGCAACATCGCCTCCTCTTCGTGTCACATTCCATGCAAGTTCTATTTTTGTACTTACGCCCACTTCGGCAATGGTCGGGGTGGCATTGAGCGATACGGTAAGTGGCCACACGGCTTGTTCAAGCTCGGTGATGTCTTCGGAGTGTTTCTTGTCGGCTTCGGTTCTTGCCTTAATCTCGTTGTTCAATGTCTCGTTCAGCTTGGTGATGTTTGTTCCTGCATTGTTCAACGCTTGTTTGTCCGCTGCGCTCATCATACCGGCTTTCTCCGCCGTGACGATAGGAACGGTCACGTTGTACGGCGTTTCCGTTCCGTCAGACTTGCGCAGCTTGTATGTTAGGGTTACCGCTGTAGCCGTAGCGTTAAACTGTACGCTGCCGGCCACTAACAAACCGTTACCGATAAGCTCTTGGATGTCCTTCACTTCATCGTCAAGGTCGGCAACGTCTTGCTCAAGCTGGTCAAGATATAGGTTCACCTCGCCGCCTTTCTCTCCGGTTGCCACCCATTCGCCGCCATCCACGCGGTATACGTCGGCTGGCAGGGTGTCGCCTACAAGGGCATACCAGCCGGGCATGGGTTTGGGATATGCTTTCTTCAATGCTTCCTCGGAAGCATACAGCCCCTTGCACGGTCCTTTGATGTTTTTCGCATCGAGCCATCCCTTAATCACCACATTGTGGTCAAACTGGGAGTTTCCTCGCGCTTGTAGGTGTCCGCCGACAACGTGGTCGCGGCTCACCGATAAATTTCCTTGTATGGCTTCATTGTTGAGGCTGCTCATATTCTTCTCTTTTTAATCCAGCAATGACTTGCTGAGTTCTACCATAGTTGTGGCCAGTTGGTCGCCGATGCTCGACAGGGCAAGTGCTCCTGCCCGGTAAACTGCGGCCTTGTAGCATTTCTCGCTTACGTCGATTCCTCCGTCAAGGTCTATCCGTGGAAGGGGTATGTAAACGGCCTGTTCCACAGTGGCGGTGTCATCGTTGCAGGAGAAAAATTCCAATACGTTCCCCTCGGCACGGTTCACGATGGCAACTACCGGCTTTTCGGGATTGCCGCAGATGCCTTTCCATTTCGACCATTGGCGCGAATACTTCGGGTCATCCTGCGTGATGGCTTCCGACACGCTGTGATGCCAGTCGCTCATCTTGAACACGACAAGGCGCATGAAGTCGTCGGGCAGCAATATCCATCCTTTGCCGTCCTCTCCCCACGTCACGGCTTCACCGAACTGGTGGCCTTGCTCCAACAGGTTAAGCGGAGCTTCCATTTCCACCATGCGCACGGCGTCAACCAATTTGGCGTAGATGATGTCATCGAGACTTACCGTGTCCAAATCATCATCTGCCAGCAACGGGGTGCTGTTGTGGTTCATGTCTATCGCCACGCGCACGGCTTTTGCCATATCTTCCGCTTGTACTATCATTCTTCCAATCCCTCAAATTCAATGTTGTGCGCCTTGGCCGCTTCCATGATGGCTTTCTCCGAACGTAACGACGTGCGGCTAATACCGAAAGTGTCGGCAAGGAAGTCTTTTGCCGCGGCGAGGTCGCTCACGCTCACCTTTCGTATCTCGTCTTTCTTTTCATTGGCGGCAGCTTCCTCGGCTTCCTTCTTGGCTTTGATGTCAGCCTCGCTCTCGGTGCTTACCAACTTGAACAGCTTGCCGTACTTGTAGTGGTGTTCAAGGGCGTATTGCACATCCGGGTTGTCGGTCGTATATACGCTGCTCCCGTCCGATTGGGCGGTGAACGCGATGTGCATGCTTTTCTTGCTTTTCAGCACCACGTTGATGCTTATCGCGGTCTTTGATTTATAATGCTTTTTCATATTCACGTTTTGAATAATTTGTTCAGGGAGGATTTTTGTGTCCTCCCTGAACGGTTGGTGTCATTGGTTGTCTTTATGCGCCTACTCCCGTGGGGGCTTGGGCGAGTTTCATGCGTGCGTGTGCCTTTGCATAGCGCAGGTACAGGCAGCTCACCTCCTGAATGACAACAGCGTCGGTGCGGCGGATACCGGCTTTCTGCAAGTCAAGCACATTGCGTGCCCAGCTTACGTGGGTTTTCTTCGACAGATATTCCGGGTCCATTGCAAAGCCGCAGTCGCTCATGCCGTTCATGTCGAACAGTTCGTGATGGATGGTCAGCACTTCGCCGAAGTCGGTGTCCCAGCTCTTGAATTTCAGGTTCCATACTTCAACAGTGTCTTTCAGGCGGAATTTCTCACTCTTGATTTTAGAGAAAGCGGCAAGCATATCCGAACCACAGAACAGGATTTTGCGTTTATTTCCGATACCAGTGCCCACGAACAGGTCTTTGGTGATGTCCACAAGGTTCTCGTCAGTAATCTCGGCACATTGTTTCTCCTCGTTCCATACACCTACTTCGATGTCCTTTCCGGCCATGTACCACAAGCCGCCGGTGAACCATGTCAGCATACCGTCCTTGCTTACGTGTTTGATTTTGTTCTTCACGCCGAACAGATAGCTGTTTTCCATAGCAAGGCGCATATCGTAAATGCCGTCCTCCTCGATGTCGGAGAAGCCCCAGTTTACTTCTTTCTTGGCAATCTTGTCAAATGTTGACTGCTCAATCTGTATCATGAAGTTCTGACAATACTGTGTTTCTGGCATCGGGATGTTGTTGAAGCGGCCGGTCTGCACATCAAGCTCTCCGCACGCTTTTCCCATACGTACCAACACTGTGTTTTTCGGAATGGCCGGCACCCATATCGGCTGCTTGCTTGACGAGTCCATCGCGCCGTTTACTGCATATACGGTAGGCTTGTTGGTCGACGGGTCTTTTCCGCATACGCACAGCACGAGGTCGGGCACGTTGTCGCCTTCTTCGTATGGCTGTCCAGTATCGGGGTTGGTAACTCCTTTAACACCTACCACGCGGATAGTGTCGTCCAATGTGAACATATTGGTGTCGCTCACGGGCAATGTGGTGCTTGCACCGCTCGACATGGCCGTCACGGCTTCGGTAGTCGTACACTTGATTTCTCGCGTACCTACGCTGTAATATTTCACCTCGAAGCTGTCGCAACTGCTTGATTTTGCATATCGGCTGATTTGGTCGATAGGCGTTGCCATAGGGCGGATTTTGACAATGCGTTTGTCTACGTCCGCCATGTAGAAATTCGGGTCGCCGTCCGTACGTCCTTGTGTTTCGGTGGCAATGCCCGCTGTCGCGTCGCTGCCTCCGTCGCCGTCGGCTCCTGCGTTTGTCTTACCTGCATCGGGCAATGATGAGGCATCAGCCATCATCACACCGCTCGACGCACCTATCACAACTGCCAACAGCGTCAGCATGATGCGATACAGAAAACTCGTACTTTTCTTTAACGTCTTCATCTTTTTGTTTTTTAATTATGATTTATGAATTGTGAATAATGAATTATCTTGCCGGCCTGCGTTTTTCACCGCCACGTTCCCAAATGGTCTGCCCTCCATCGTCGTAGCGGTTCAATACACCTAAATCGGGCATATCCCTCGGCTTTCCCTGACCACCGTTCTTTCCGTCGAGATTGGCCGTTCCGTCTCCACGTTGTCCCCGGCGCAGCTTTTCTTCAATGCGTGTGTTTCTTCCTCTCACTTCACCCTCTCGTGCTGCCGTGGCCACATCGTCATCATGATTGATTGCGCTTAATGCCATTTTTATGCTTTCGGGGGTGAACTTACCGACAATACCGTCTTTCATAATTCCGACGAGGAAACTCATCGCTTTGTCTATGTCATCATCGCTATAACCCTCTTTCTGTTGCATGTTTTCCAGTGTTTTCAGGGTCTCGGCAATGTTCTTTTGGTATTGCTGGTCAAACTCCTTTTCCTTGGCCAGTCGGTCGGCATATTCCTTGCTGGCTGCGGCAAGCTCTTCCTGCTTGGCTGGGTCTTTCAATTCCTCCACGAAGTCATCTCCGAACATTTCCACCAACGCCACGGCAGGGTTCTTGCCTTTCCGCCATTGGGTAAGGAATGCGGCACTACGGGGGTCGCTGGTAAACAGGTCGGAAAACGCTTTCTCGCGTTCTTTGTAACCGGCTATCTCCTTGTCGTAACCGTCGTAATCTTCATTGACTTGCCCCCATAACGCTTCATCGTCGGCAAATTCGCGGTCGGGATATTTGGACTTCATACGCTCGGCGTATCGTTCCCGGTTGCTCTTAACTGTTGATTTATCAGGCATATTCTTGATTTTTAATTGTTTTGCTCTTTGTCGCATTGCAAATTTAAGGGAACAAACAAATCCAAACGGTATAACTTTTTACGCACCAATGGTTAACTTTGAAACATAGAAGAAACTTTTTATGAAGCACCACGGAGCGGTTATGGAGTACGCGGAGGAACGGATGCAAGACCTCATGCGGGCGTATGACGAATACATTTCATCATGCGACTATATCCGTATGCCCGATGTATATGCCGCTATCGTGAACATGGAGGCACGCCGCTTTTGGGTAAGCGACATAAGGGCTACCAAAGTAATATACGCCATGCTCCGTGGAGTAACCATCAAGGGTATGCGCCCTTTGAAGCGTGAGATGTTCGAGGAAATCCTGCGGCGCGTGCTTGCCATGCGTAAGGCACGCCCGGAGCTGACCGTCAGGGCGTGTTGCAGCATTGTGGTGGCCGGTCCGGCTCCCAAATTCTATCTCACGCCGGGGAGCGCAAAGATTATGGTCTGTAAAGCGCGTAAGAAATGGGTACAGGAAAAGTTGAAAAGGTTACGGCTTTTGTGATTGCGTTGCTCGTGACGGTCTTGTCATTCTTGCAGGTTGCCGACTGGCATTCGGTCGGCATATACTCGCATTGCCATTTGTCTGCACGACTGGCGTATCCGTTTTTTCATGCAAATCTGTTTCATGCCTTGCTCAATGCGTGGTGTCTGCTATCAATGGTTTTTATCTATAAGGTATCGCTGCTGCGTATGCTTTTTGCCTACACGGTGGCCGTTACCATGCCTGTTGACACGCTCGGCGCGTTCCTGCCTTTCAATAATCCCACAGTAGGACTTTCAGGCGTGGTCTATGTGCTGTTCGGGACAATCTCGTTCGAGGTGGCTCGCAAGCGGTATTTCCAGTGCTGGATGCTGTTCTACATTGCCGTGGGCTTTTTCTTCCCGAACACCAACGCATGGCTGCACCTGTATTGTTATCTCTTCGGTTTCATCGCCGCGTTGTTGAACAAACCCATAAATCGTAAGACATGACAAGGGAGGAAGCAATACAGGCTATAATAAAAGAGAACGGGCGGCGTAACGCGGAGATTTATGCCAAGTTTGACCCTGTAAGTGGCGAAGGTTCGGTAGGCGAAAGGAAGAAAGTTGTCATCGACGATTTTCCTGTTTCTGTGCAGTGGCTTCCGGTGGAAATGCTGCGTGTGCCGCTCGTCAGGCAGATTGTGGAGTGTGGCTCTGTACGTGCTTTCCTGACGGACAACCTGAATGTGGAGTACACGGAGGAAGACCGACTGAAAGTCATTGAGCAGTTTGTCCGCATCCGTTGCCGTTACGACTTTGCTTTTTGGGCGGCTGTGTTTGTGTACATCAAGCGTAAGGGCGGTGGTGAGGATATTCTTTTCCGTCTGTCACGTCCGCAAAGGCGGTTTGTTGAAAGGCTTGAAAGATTGCGAAAGGCCGGAAAGCCTATCCGCATAGTGCTGTTAAAGGCACGCCAATGGGGTGGCTCTACCGTATCACAGCTTTACATGGCTTGGTTGCAGCTCGTCCATAAGGTTGGCCTGAACTCGCTCATCATCGCGCATCAGGGTGCTGGCTCGGACGAAATCAAGGATATGTTCGACCGTATGATCAAGGCTTACCCGGTTGAAATGCTGCACAAGCTGGGCGAGGCTTACGACGCGAACGAGCCTAAGCTGGTGGGTGTAGGAAAGTCAGGCAGCATTTACCGAGTGCCGCAACGCAACTGTAAAATCAAAATCGGCACGGCGGAACGCCCCGACAGTTGCCGTGGCGGTGACTACAACCTTGTGCATCTCTCCGAGGTGGGCTTGTGGAAAGCCACAGAAGGGAAAAAGCCGGAGGACATCGTGCGCTCCGCCTGTTCAGGCGTGCTTTACCGCCCTTACACGATGATTGTCTATGAGAGTACGGCAAACGGTACGGGCAATTTCTTCCAACGTGAGTATGACATGGCCAGCAAAGGCAAGTCACAGTTTGAGGCAATGTTCGTTTCTTGGTTTGACATTGAGATTTATTCCACGCCTGTTGATGACATCTTGTCTTTTGCTGCAAGCCTTTACGACAACCGAAACAACGATAATGTGGCTTCTTCGCGCGAAGAAAGCGGAAAATATCTTTGGTGGCTGTGGGAGAAAGGGGCTACGCTCGAAGCCATACACTGGTACATACTGGAACGTGCCAAGTATAACGAACACGCTTCCATGGCTTCCGAATACCCCTCCGACGACGTGGAGGCGTTTGTGCATTCCGGCACAATGGTATTCGACAAGTACAAGGTGGAGGCATTCAAGAAATACTGCAAAGAGCCGCGTTTCGTGGGGGATGTGTATGCCGATGCTGACGAGGGCAAGAACGCGCTCAAGAACCTGCGCTTCGTTGAGGACAGGCAGGGTGTGTTGTGGATATGGGAGAAGCCGGAGATAGACGAGGACGAGAAAGTAACCAACCGCTATCTGACGGTTGTCGATGTGGGCGGACGTTCATCAAAGGCCGACTGGTCTGTCATAGTAGTGTTCGACCGCCTTTTCATGGCTGAAGGGGGCAGACCGGCTGTCGTGGCGCAGTGGTACGGGCATTGCGACATAGACTTGCTGGCGTGGAAAGCGGCGCAGATTGCGGCGTTCTACGACAACTCCCTGCTCGTCATCGAAAGCAATACACTCGAAACGCACGACAAGGAACGTGATGTGGATGGGGACCAGTCGCAGTTCATCCTTAATCAGATTAAGGGGGTCTATCCCAACCTCTATGCACGGAAACAGTCGGAAGAGGACATACTGCAAGGCCTGCCCACTAAATACGGCTTCCATACCAACGTGGCTACAAAGCCGATGGTCATATCCACGATGGTAAAGGTTATTCGTGAGAATTTGTATGTGGAGCGCGACGCGCGTTGTCTGGACGAGTACCTTACCTACGAGAAGAAGCCTAACGGCGCATACGGCGCGATTATTGGCAAGCACGACGACCTGCTTATGACACGTGCCATAGGACTGCACATCTGTTTCTACGAAATGGAACTGCCCAAATTCGTGAAACGCACGAAACGTATGTTGGTGAAGAAGAAAAATGCTGTTTCAGCAGCGACAATATAAACTAAAAACGGATTTGTTATGAACGTATTTCAGAAATTGAAGGCAAGCCTCCGGTTGCGTGAGGCGGTAAAGAAAGCCAAGGACGCACACAGTCAGACTGGTGAGCGTTATTATGTAATGCCTCTTTCGGGGAGCAAGGGTAAACTTATCATCATGGATAGGTTCAACTTCCGCAAGCTCAAACAGAAAGGGTATATCTCCTATGAGGCACACGTGCGCGACCTCGAAAAGGAGTGTTTCTACTTCACGCCCTATCGTAACGGAACGTGCGGCATTGTACCTGATGTGGAGAACTTTAAACGGCAGCAGTATTACAGCTGGTATGCCGGGTGCATCAGAAACCATAAAAAGAAGAAACACCATGAAGTACGCAGTCAAAAGTAAACAGAACTTGGACGGCGTTCAGACGCTGACTGGTGACCCGCTCGTAACTTATCAGGTAGTTGGAAACGGCGGTAAGAAGATAAAACGTCCTAAGAAAATCAGATGAATAAAGGCGGACGCATCATTTGTTGTGCAGTCCGCCTTTTCATAATCCGTTGGGAAATGGCATACCCATAATCATGTGAGGGGTGCTTTTTGCCAACGGAATGATTGTTGTATGTTACCAACTTGAGGTATCGGCTTTTATTCTCTTCTCATTGCCTCGCTCCCAAATGCTATCCTCCGTTTTCCCGAAGTTGGCTAATTGTTCAATTTCCTTTTTCCTGCGTTCTTCCCACGGCTCGAAATCGAGTATTTCTCTCACGAGCCACTGGTCCCAAACTCCTCTGAAACAAATACCTCTGTCATCAAGGTACACGTCGGCTATCAGTTTGCCGCTTGTGTTTTCGGGCTGGTTGGGGTTTTCATTGATGTAGTCGTAAGTAATGTTGTGGTCTTTCAGCCATTTCTCCAATTTGTCCGTTTTCTTCCTCGTGGTGAAGATGATGATTGTCCAGCCTTTCTGTTTCAAAACGGACGTGCCGGTATCTGCGTTCGGTATCATCTGCCCGAATTCATCAGCACCTTGAAAGCCCTTGCTGTAATCGTGGATTACGCCGTCGAAGTCAATGCAAATTGTTTTTTTATCCATAACTTTATACTTATTTTTTGATTTTGTACTGATACAAAGGTAGTACAACCATTTATGCCACCATTGCGTTATGCAGCATGTTTACTGCTTGCATATTCGCGCCTTGTTGTGCCTGTTGCATGAGTTGTGGCGATATGGCCTCCGGCATTCCGCCTTGCTCTATCTGTTCCTTTTGCGACTTGATACTTTGCAGTAGCTCGTCGGCAAACGGGAAGTCGCCGAACTCCAGCAGCTGTTCTACGCTGATGGCCTGCGCCTGCCACAGTTGCATGAGCCAGTCGTTGGCAAGTTGGCGGTAGGCCGGTGTGGAGGTGCTTTCGGTGATGGACAGGTCAAACTCTACATCACGTATCTTCTTCGGGTCGTACTCTATCTGTGCGCCGCTTTTCCCGGCAATGTTGAACACGCGCTTGGTGTCGTAGAATTGCTGCATGTTCTTCACGTCCTTATACGCTCCGTCTATCGTGAACTGGCTGAAACATTCCAGCATGTCTAATAAGGCCATGGTTGAGTTCTGCACCTGTTGGTTATACATGGCCGCGCTCTGACCTGAAAAGCCGGGCTTGCCTTGCAACGCACCGTTTACGCCGCTGATGTCCTCAAAGAATTTCAGTTGCAGGTTGAGCAGTTCCGTGATGCCGATGTTCGTAGAATTGTTGGCTACCTGCTGCGGTACCTGTCGGCTTTGCGATGGTTTGTACACAATAATGCCGTTGAACTCCGCCCAGCTCTCCGCAATGTCCTCCATGCTAACGCCGTCGGGAAGACAGTCCTCCGGCATGAGCAGCACGCCTTTGGCCGAAGCACGCATAATCCAGTCATAAAGGGTTATCAGGCGGTTGGTGTAGCGTTGCTGGTCTATAACGTCAGCCACGAACGAGTGTATCTCGCCGTCTATGAACGGGTATGCCTTGAACACGTATGGGTGGCTTCCGTGTTCAAATGGCGTTTCGCCCTCTTTCAGGATGTCGCCGAAAGGGGAGAGGTAATAGAAGTACCAGTAATCATCCACAAACCATGTGGCTTTTATCAGGGGAACTTCATCTTCCGGCATACCGGCTTCCTTGGCCATCTGCATACGCTCGCGGTTTACATTGGCCACCTGTTCCTCGTAGTCAGACACTTCTATCTTGAATATGTCACCGTTTTGGTAGTCATGGCAACGGTAACGGGGTTTCTGTTCCTTTCTCCACACTTCGATTACCCTGCACCGTCCCGGCTCGCTGGTCAGCAGGAAGTCGTAGTTTTCCAAGCGGCTGTAACCGAAACGCTCGGCATAGCTGGCAATGTATTCCCTGCGTGCCGCCCACTTGTATATCTCCTTCAGCCGACGGTATTCCTGCGGAGTGTGGGCGAACTGTTCGCACAGCTGGCCGAAACTCACGTCATGTACTTCTCCGAGGCAAGTAACGTCCCAGCCTCGGAAATCACGCATATTGTTGTCGATAAAGAAATTGTTGGGCTGCACATAGTCAGTCCAGCAATCCTCCTTGCCGTTTCTCCATCCGTAACTCTTGCGGTGTACGATGAAGCCGCTTATCAGGAACTCTTCCATTGAGCGGGCGTTCACCTCGTTCATGCGGTTAAGCTGCATGTTGCATTGCAGGATGGTTGACATGGTTTCGCCCAGTTTCTGCTCGTCCCTGTCGCGTGCCGTGCAGGTCGGCTCTTTCAGCTGGCTGCGGTACACGCCAAGCACGTTTCTCACGAGCCGACGGATGAGGTTGTTTTTCAGAGGCACGTTGCCTTGGGTCTTGATATAGTCCTCCTCGGTCATCTTCTTGCCGTCCACACATATCACGTCATCCCACTGGAAACCGTAAGTGTACCGTTTGTTGCGCTCCCTGTCATGTCGGAAGTCGTCCATCTGGTTCCAGTAGTGCTGCGCTTCCATAAGCACGTCAAATGCCCTGCGGTCGCCGAAATGCTTTTCCGAGAATGCCACGGTGTCTATTTCCGTATCTCCGCGTTTGTGCGTGATGTGGCTCATCGGAAGCAGCTTATACTTTTGTTTTGTTGTGATGGGTTGCATATCAGTTCTGTTTTTTAATGACGCACGGAATGTCTTATGCAAATGTAAGCATTCCGTGCATCATGTCTTCGTTAACTATTTACGGGTCTTGTTCATATCGTTTATCATCATCTTTTTCAATTCGTTGAGTTGGGCTTCAATGTCCTTCACCGCTTCCTTGTCACCGTATGTATTGGCTTCTTTGAGCATATCGTAAAGGCCGTCTATGTCGGGGCGGTAGTTCTCGAATATCTCGTACCTCGCATATTCGGGCGAGTTATAGAGGAAATCTATCTTCTCCGCATAGTCGAATACACCGTTGTCGGTGTCTCGTTCGTAATTCCTTAACCGTGTTCTCAACTTGTCATGCTCATCCTTCAGCCTGAAATACTCGTTGTTGACGGCTTTGTATTCCGTTCGTTCATCACCGTTTTTCAGGATACGGTTAAGCACAAGGAAACTGTTTGGGTCATACTCACGTTGGCCAATAAGGGTTTCACCCATTTTGGTCATGCGGTTTATCGTATTAGCAATGCCGCCGAAATAGCCGTTCAGCACGTATTCCACCTGTGCCGGGTTAAAATCAACAGCTCCTTTCGTGTATTGGTCGCCGCCGGACATTTCATTGAGTGTTTCTGACAAGTCCACGAGGTATTTGTTCGCACTCTTGTAGGCTTTTGTCCATTCGGGCATATCCTTGTTATAAGGAGTATCCTTATACAAGGGAAGCCCTGTCCAACTCTTTTTGTAGCCGTAAGCCTCGGCAAACGGCTTAATGGAACTCGGAATGAATGCCTTGAAGCCTCCTCCTCCCTCCATGAAGTCAAGCGGCAACAACTGGCTTACCTGTCCGGCTATCTTGCCTGCCAGCTCTCCGTCCGTAAAGTGTTCTTTTCCGCTCAACGTGCTGGTCATAAGTTCGCCAAGTCCGTACACGGCTCTGTATTCCACAGGCAACGGTATGCTTATCCATTGGCCACCTGCACGGAACAACAGGTTGCTTCTCCTTACGTATTCGGGCAAGTTCCAGTAGCTGTTCTTGTCGTCCTCATCGTCATCACCATAACCAAGTGAAGCTACGATTGCACCGAGCAGGAACATCGCGGCTACACTGGTAAGTGCTTTTGCAGGATGACGCTTTGCTTGCCGTCCGAAGTTTGCCGTGCCTTGTATGGCAGCGTTCCAAAATACAAAGCCGCTTCTTCCGAGTCCTGACATGAACGCACTGGCATTGCCTAACTTGGTCTGCCCGGTGGCTCCCATGAATTTTGCACCGCTCCCTTTCTTGTTGAAGTTTACGCTTATCTCCTTTGCATCGTAGATGGACCGGTCTATTGTCCTGCCCATTTCGCGCGAGGTCATGAAGGCGGCAAAGCGTGCGCAGTTTTCCACGCCACGGTTCACCTCGTCAAGCCGTTCAGCCAGCAAATCCCATGCTTTACGGATGGGCAGTTGGCCACCGGCCTTGCGTATTTCCCTGCGGATGTCGTTCTTATGCTTCTCGATGTCACGCATGTTGGAGTATCCTGTTTCGCCTCCGTTCATCATGAACTGATGGAACATACGTTCAGTGTCGTTGCTCATGTCGAGTTCATTTTTGCGATACTTCGCAAGCAGCATCTTCATCCTGACAGGGTTCACCTTTGCAAAGTTCCGATGGAAGCGCAGGGCATAATTCGGACTTTCCTTTATCCACATCATACTGTTTGAATACAGCATATCACGGATGAAGTTCGACACAACGAAGTCGGGGTTGCGTGTGGTATAGAGCGCACTCAACTCACGGTTAATCCTTTCACCGGCTTTCAGTATCGCGCCCACTGCGCCTGACATATCGTTGTCGGGGTTGGTCTGTCCGTTGAGTGCCTGTGCTGCCCTCGGATTGCCGTTTATCGTGATGACGTAATCCCTTCCTCCACGTTTCACGACAACTTGGTGCTGGCGCAGGTCGCGTTTCTCCACTACCCGGTAGGGTATGTTCACCGTGTCTTTGCCGTGCTTGTACAGGTCAGGGTCTTGCTCGGCAAGCTCTTTCATCTTGTCCTCGAAGTCCTGCATCTTGCGTTCCACTTCTGATGGAGTGTCGTCTGCGTTGATGTTGTCCGGGAACACGGGTTTCCATTCATCTGCCACCTTGTTATATTTCAGCCAAATGTCGCTCACGCTGGCGAGGTCGCTCGGATGATTGAGTACGAAGTTCAGGAACTTCTGCTTCACCAACTTGTTGCGGTTGCCCTGCACGATGGCACTTTCCGCCATGCTTTGCAGGTAGGCAAACGGATCGTCCGCTTTAGACTTACGTCCTTTAGCTGTCTTTATCGGGGCATTGAACGCACTGTTCTTGCTGTTAAGGTAGGCGTATGCTTCCTCGCCGGTCTTTTCGTCGAAGCCGCGAAGCGGAATGTAGTAATCGTACATGGAGCGGATATTGTCGTAAGTCTCCTTTGACATCATGCCGCTCTCGTACAGCTTGGAGAGTGTCGCATCGCTCACTGCGTTGGTGCGTTTCCAAAGCGTATCGGTGTCGTGGCCGCTCTCATAGTCATTAACCATTTGTTGTGCTTCAGCTTCCGCATCGGCTACGTTGTCGGTATCGGTCAGTGCGGTCAGTCCGGCAAAGTCGCGCTTGTCAATGGCTTCAAACTTGTCGCCAAACTCATCTTCTACCTGTTTGTTCCAATCTTCCATAGCCTTGTCGAAAGCATCCATTTTCAGGTCGTAGTCGTCATCGTCAATGCTCGGCTGTTCCGGCTTCAACTTGGCTAATTCGGAGTTGGCAATCAGTTTCTCTTTCTCACGTTCACGCATCACTCTGTTGCGTTCCAGTCCGTGTTTGGCCATCATGTAGTCGGTCAGTTCTTCTCGTGCTTCTTTGTTAGGAGCAAGTTTGCCTACCTCGTCAAGTAAAGGCTTGAAAAGGGTATGCGCGAATGCGTCAGCCTCCGCCTTGTTTACAGATGAAAGTCTGTTTTCGCCCAAATAGGCGTTCTCAAAGCCGTCCACGTCCTCGATGCGCACTTTTTTCTTGCCCTCGCCTTTGAGTATGGCTTCCATGGCTTCACGCAGTCCGAGCATACTGTCTTGCAAGGCTTCCTGCATTTGATACATTCCACGTCTGACGCGCTGCTCGTACAGGTCGCGTGCCAATACGCGCTCATGCACTTCGGGGTCTCCGTCACGGTAAAGTTCGTCACGTTCTGCAACGTTCCTTGCCGTTCCGTCATTGTCCGTGGCATAGTTGCCAACTTTCAACTCATTCTGCTTCGCCACGTCTTCTGCTTCTCCCAAGATACTGCGGTATCTTCCCGGTTCGGCAAGGTTCTCGTAGCTCCGCCAAAGGATATAGCGCAGCTCGTTATCCGACAAGGTTACGCCGGAGAAGTCCTCAAAGCCTATCTTGTGGAGCATACGCAGGAACAGTTCCTTAATCTTTTGCCACCAGCTTGCGTTCATGTTATCGAAGTTGGTGCTTTCTGCCAACGAAGCAAGATATTCTTCGGTAGCGGTGCGGAAATCCCAGTTGCGCTTTTCGGCAAGCTCTACGATATGCCGACGCACATTCTCGTCCGCGTTTTGGAAAACGTTGTCAAGGAACGTATCGAAGTGTTCCCCGAACAGTTCGCGCAGTCCGTAGTGCGCCACGGCTTCATGGAGCAGGGTTTGTTCTGCGTCGTACACACTCGCATGGTTCGGTATCACTATCGTGATGCGTCCTGTGCTGCGTGAGTAGAAGCCTTTGGCCTTTGCCCGTCTGCCTTGCAGCGTGCTTGCATCGGTTACGATGTCCACATTGTCAAGGTGCAGCCTTTCGGCAAGTTTCTGAACTCGTTGCGTCATGCGCTGCCGTTCACGCTCGGCAAATCTTCTGCGCTGTGCGGCCGTGCGTGACGAGCGTCCTGTCATCTTAGCTACCGGGTCATTCTCATAGCTCAACTCATCGTCTGTCAATGCGCCGTTACCGCTTCTCATCATGGCGGAGGCTTTCTTGCGGCCTTTATTTATACCGTCCACAATCTTTACGCCGAGCTTCTTTAATTCTTCAAGGAGCGACGGTGTAACGGTATTGTCGGGTATGGCCACATTCTCGCCTTCGATAAGTTCGGCGATACGTTGTGCAACTTCGCTGTCGGGAACGATGCGTACAGGGCGCATCCAGCGCGAGAGAATAACTTTGCGCTTCTTGTCGCCGCTAAGCTGTCGGTTAACCGGCCCTGCGTTCCATTTTGTTTCGCCAACAGGGTCTTTCGCACCCTCTGCCTGATAGCCGCTGGTAAGCTCGCTTTCGGGCACTTCCACCTCAACCGTTACAAGGTTGGGACGTTTGTAGGCTTCTGCGAACTGGTCATTAAGTGGATTGCGTGAAGTATGGAAATACGGATTGTATGCCACCCACAAGCCTTTGCCGTTGTCTTTTACAATGTAAATGTGGTTCTTGTGTGTTCCCTCTTTCTCCACAAGCTCAGGGCGTTCGTCCGATACTTCCCATTGGCCGAACTCCGAGGGAGCTTGACTTATCCTGTTGCTTCCTGTGCCTATCTTCTTCGACATGGGAGGATACAGTTTGCCGTCCACCAACGACATGGCACGGTACACCTTTACAGTCGGTTCACTATTCAACCGCGTTATTTCGCTTGCATCATCCACAACCCGGAACAAATCATTGGCTTCTTCCTCATTAGTCGTATAATCGTCAAGCCTGTATAACGCATCATCCTCGTTGGTTTCTTCCTTTACCTTTACACCCAGTTTTGACAACTCCATTACTACTTTTTCTATATTTTCTTCCGGAATGTCCGCACGCAACTTTCCACGGTAGGGATAGAAGTTGCTGCCATTAACGGCACGGAGCAATGCCTTGTTTTCGTAGTAAATGGCTCCGTCTTTCTTGGTCTTTGGTACGGTCAGATAGTACACTTTCGCCCAGCTGCTACCTGTAATATCCACCTTGCCGTCATGACTGGTAACGGGCATATAATCCTTTATCTGTTTCAAGCGGCTGATGATTGGCGCACCGCTTGTTTTCAGCATGGATGTATTCCACTTATCCGGCATCAATATACCGTCATGCACATTCCCGTCAATATCGGTGTAACTGATAAGCTGGCCGGGGTAACCTCCATGTTCGTCTTGCGTATCCGCAATAGCCTGAAGGATGTTTCCCGTCATGATGAAACCCGTCTTCCGTGTTCCTGTCGGTATTTGGCTGTCCCAGTTCTCAAGCGTGGTGGAACGTGCCGCATCCCAATTATCGTTGGTCGTCTTGTAAATGCTTCGTAACGCTTCGGGCTGCGACAACTTGATTTCCATACGCCTTCGCCCGTCAAGAGTGGCAAATACGGCAAGCGTGGTCGAGGCGGTTATCTTGCTGTCCTTTGCCTTGTAGCCGCAGAATATGGCAGGCGTGGAAAAATCGAACACCATGCTTTCAAGATTGTCAGGCATGAGGTACGACTTCCCGACTTCAAACATGTGCAGACGCTGTTTCAGCATATCGCTGTTCGTATTGAGGCGCACCATGTTGTCGTTATGCTTGGTTTCCACATTCTCATTGGTCTCTCTCACGTAGTCGGCAATGGCGGCTTGCTTTTCTTCGGCGGTACGTTTCTGCTGGCGGTTGATTTTCTCGGTCTGCTTGGCTATATCTTCCTGTGCCTTTGCTTTTGAACGCTCATAGCGGGTTTCCTCGGCCGCAATTCGTACCTCGTCCTCTTTTTCAATGGTGGCGATGACTTGGCGTATATAATCTTCGGGGCGTTTGCCTTTGTTCACTTGTTCGATGGTCTTGCGTATTTCAGCTGCTTTCATCGGTTTGCGCAATACATCCATTTCCACCTGTTCAACGTATGAGTTCCGTGCAAAAGGATTGGTTCCGGTCGGGTCTATGCCTTCAGATGACACACGCTTTCCCAACGTCTTGGCGCGTAATGGCATGACGGTTATCTTCAAGTCATTGCTCCCTGTGTCGTTCAGGTACTTTATGAGTTCATTGTACCGTCTTACCACGTCATCATAGAACTCTTCCTGTTCTTTAGTGGTCAGCAACGCTACATAGCCGGTTATCTTACGCGCATCATCCTCTTGCGGCTTATACTCGTCAAGCTCATTGGTTTGCACACGCCCTCCGCCTTGTCCTGCCTTTTTCAATGGACCACCCATTTTCTCGTAGATTTCAGGATTGTCGCGCAGATATTCCACTACGACTTGGCTTCCGTATTTATTCAGCAAATCGGGAGCTTCCACATCGTTGCTCTCGCTGTCCTGCGATGTGGTCGTGTTGGCATTCAGTGATTTCAGTTTGGTTGACAACATCATCAGGAAACGGTTTTCTGCCGGTACAGGCAGACCGAGGTTGATGTAATAACCTCTGTGTACTTGTCCTGTGCGGTCAATGCGCCCGATCATCTGCATATAGTCGTTGATGTCGCTCAACGGCTGTGCGATAATCATCGTCCGCTGACGCTGGTCGCTGAATTTTTCCGATGCGTGCAGGCTGATACCGGTAGAGGCGGACTTGTTAAGGATAAGCACGTCAAGTTCGCCGCTGTTGAACTCGCGTTGCATCCTCTTCTTGTCCTTGTCTGTCCTGCGTCTCACGACAACACGTCCGTCATCGTCACGCTCCACGTACATATTGCGGCCTGTAAGTTCGCCGACTTTATAACCCATTTCGTGCAACCGTTCAATGATAGCGTCAAGCGGACTGATGAAAATGTCACTGGTACTCTTGCGGATGAAGTCCTGCAATTCATAATATGCCTTTTCTCCGGCTTCGCCCAACTGCTTGGGAGTGTATCGTGCATGTTGCTCTTTACCGTTCTCATCCTTGATTGTGTATTGCATCACGGTATCAAGTCCCCTTAAAAGGCTTGCACTGAAAGTTGGTTCTGAAATTATTTCCCCTGCGGAATAGTCCTTGATACTGCTTTCCATCGTACTTTCCAACGCAATTACGGGGTGTCTCCCAGCCTTTATTTCTGCATCAATTTCATTGGCTATAGCATCTACTTTGAGGGCAAGCATGAGTTGCTTGGTATAATTGTAGGTCTTGCTGGCAAAAGGCACATTTTCTACGCCCATTTTGTCTGTACCTCTCTTAATTCCGGCACTTTCTGCCATGACAGCAAGCTCTTTGTCCATCGCATCAACCATCGGTTTGACATAATCCTCTTGAAACTTGATGATGGCGTTAAATGCGGCAATCGTGCGGTCGTAGTTCTCACGCGCACGCTTTACGGTTGCCGGGTCGTTTATGGTTTTCCAGTCTGTCACAACATCACTCATGTCGCGTTCACGGCGCACCATCTGCCCGGCATTGGTCAGTTCGCGGCTCATAATCTCCTGTAAGGTCACACCGCCTTTCTCAATGATGCCAATCAGCTTGTCAGGCTCTACCTTGGCTTGGCTCATGGCAGTGCGGATGGCGTACAGGGGCATGGTGTCAGGACGCTTGGCGAAAGTGGCACTTGCGAAAGTGGCCGCTTTTGCGCTGCGTAAAATGCTTTGCAGGTATGCGCCTGTATTGCTCGTTCCTGCAGCCGTGTGGCTCTCATCAAGGAATAGGTAGTTGTCCTCGGCGATGGCACGCAGGAATGTGGCCTTTGGTGTGGCTTTCCCGTCCTTTGAAGCCTTGCTTTTCTTTGTCCGCCCACCGCGTTTCTTTGCCGCTTCCTCAGCTTCTTTTTGACTTACCTCGTCACCTGTATTTACTTGTGAATAGGTAAGCACGGCAAAGTCATATTCATCAGGCAATTGACCTGCGGCAAACACTTTTGCCATTTCTTTGGATGATAGAGGCTTGTGTACGGTATTTCCATTGCTGTCAACCATAGCACCGTCCGAATTGAAGATGAACGGCACAAGGTCGCCACTGCCTATGTCTACCAAATCTCGGTAGATGTCGGAGAATAAATCCGCCTTTTGCGTAATGAATATCGGCTTCTCGCCACGTTTCACTGCCCAGCGGATGAGTGCGGCCATTTGTCGCCCCTTTCCAACGCCGGTTTGGTCGCCTATGATAAGTGCCTGCCCTTTCTTCATCTGATAGATGGCCATAGCCACGCTGTCAACCTGTTCTGCGGCAAGTGCCTGATGCGTTTCCTCTATCGTGTCATATCCAAGCTCTTTTCTTACAAATTCGTCAATTTTTCCGTTTTCAGCCTCAATCTGTGAGAGTACATTATCCATTGCCTCTACCATTGCGGCAGGGGCAACGCTTTGCAATGAAAAAGCACTGTTATGCGGTCTGTATGCACTCTTTTCTTCAGTAAGGGTTCGCTTCTTCGGTTGTTCGGTTCTTGTTTCTCCTAATCCCACTCGTTCCGTGGAAACTTCCACTGTTCCCACTCGCTGAACGTCAGGCTCTGATACTCCTCGGCTTCCTCCTTCGGTATTTCCACCAGCTCCTCGCCGGGTTTCGCCATTTCCAGTATCCGTTCTATGTTCTCTTGATAAAACCTGCTGGCTTCTTCCCGAATTGCTCTCGGTTGAATGTGCTGTTCCTCGCTGTCCGTGTCCAGTGTCATCATTCTTTCGAGATTGCCCACTATGTCCTGTTCCGTCAGTGTTCCGGGATGGTTGGTCAGCGACAGATACGAGTTGCCCTTGCTGGCTACGTAGAATTTCTGTTCCATTTGTCTTTTCCTTTGAGTTGATTACTTCATCTATTATGTCATACAAGTCGTCAAAACTATCTGCCTTGCGTATAGCCTTGCTTTCAATAGGCGGATAAACTGCTGTTTGGGCACGTTCCTCGTTGCTCCTGCGTCCGGCAATCAATATCATTCGGGTTGGGAACGTCGTACCCTGCTTGGAATACAGCTTTCCGTCCATGTCAACAACGCCTTTCACGTTGTAGTGGTCATACAGGTATGTGAAAAACGGCTTCATGCTTTTCAGTCCGCCATTGTTCCCGTACTCCATGTTTCCACCTATGATGATAGCGGCCTTGCCGTTGTCTTTCATGCTTGCAAGGGCATTGAGCGTAATCTGTGGGTCAAGGCCGGGTATCATCTTCCCGTCATACTCCACTTCATCACGCTTGCCGAACGGTGGGTTGGCAATAATAACATCATATTGTTGACCTCCCTCGAACGGCTCGGTCGCATCCTGCTGGGTAACTTGTGCAAAACCTTGCTCGCGAAGATTGTCCAGTCTCGTCTCGTCAAGCTCGTTGACGTATACTTGATTGGCAGGAACTGCGAACACAAGCATTCCGTTACCGGCTGTCGGCTCTAATACCTTCCCGTCTTTCTTGCCGATCATGGCAAAGCGTGTAGCGTTCCACGCCATAGGCAGCGGGGTGGAGTATTGCTGCATCTTGATACTGTTGCTGCTCCGTGCGGCAATGGTGGGCTGCATTTCATAGAGCTTACAGATAAGGTCATACGACTCTCTGCTGTCTCGTCCGTGCTGTTCCACTACTTCGCGTGCGGCTCTGACTAAACCGTCTTCGACAAGTTCTTGCAGCAGTATGTCTGTCCTGCCGTCATTATCAACCTCCATGCCCAAACCTGCTGCACGCTTGCGCAAATCAAGTATGCTCCTGTACGGCTTTGTGCCGCTGTCAAGTGCGGCAAGCATATCGGTTTTGACTGCATTAGCAAATATACGGTTTATTTCCGTATTTTCTGCATTATGAGTTGCTGTATTTGCAGGTTTTACCTCTTTCGGGTCGGCACTTTCATAAAGAACCGGTGCCAGCCCGGTATCAAGCACAAGCCGTCCGTTATTCTCAATGTCGTAAACTGTGGCAGGTTTGCCCTTATAGACAACTGCATCACCTTTTTTGAACGGTGAATTCTCCTGATTTTCAACTACATTTTCTTCCTGTGCGCTGAAAAGGTCTGCAATCTTCGACTCGTCCTGTTTCTTCTGACGCTTGGCCGGCTTCTTCCCACTCTTTGTAGAGGCTTCCTGCTGTGCGTTGCTTACCGGCACAAAGTCGGGAGCATAACGCTTCACGAGTTGTTGAACCATACGAAGCAATGACGGGTAAGTCTCATCCTCCGCAAAGAAATTGTTGAACGATAAGTATCTTTCCTCGCCGCGTTCAGGGTTCGGGTTCTCTATGCGCAGCATACCGCCTGTAACTTTCAGGTTGTCTCCGTCCTGTTTATCTAACTGGATGCTGATGTACAGCTCGCGCTTCTCACCGAGCGGAAGATATATGCTGATGTCTCCGCCGATGGGCGCAATGTTGGCTGTCGCAATGCTCCTGCGTCGTTTGCCTTTCTTGTCAACAATCGTTTTCGGGTCAATGCCAAGGTCTTTAACAAGTCGGTTGGCAAGGTTATTCGCATCTTTCACGGCTTTCTTCTCGGCATTGCGCATGTAGCCGTATGCCTCGTTGAAGTCGCTCTCCACCGGTTCAGCCTCATAATAGCCTAACAGGGCGAGTTGCCTGTTCACCTTGTCTAACTGCTCGTCAACCTTTCTGACGGCATCGTTTACTTCTTTTTCATCTGTTGCAGCTTCGATGTCGCTTTCTGCCTTGCTTGCAGCAGCCTCTGCTTGGCCTGCAACAGCTTCCGTATCTGCTGTTCTTTGTTCATCTTCTTGTCTCCTTTGTTTGTTACGTTGGTTTATGAGTTTTTCTTTGGCCGTGTCGGCTCCGGCCTGTGCCTCTTGTTCGGCTACTACCATTTCAGCCGTGGCCATTGCATCGCCTTGCGACTTATCAAAGTTCGCTGTGTCGAACGTGCGCACCTCATCGTAGGGTGTCATTTCCTCTGCATACCCGGCTTCCTGCACTTCGGGCAGGTCTCTCGCTCCGTTATAGAATGATTTGAGGTAGGGGCGTATCGCGTCGCCGAGGTCATCTATCATGTGCCGTGCATAGTCGGCAAACTTACGCGCCCCGGCTTCAATGTGGTATGCCGCCATTTCCGTGCCGATGGCCAGTATTTCAGGGTCAATGCCCATGTTCATCTGTCCACCCAACTTTTGGCGCATCCGCTTCTTCAGCTCCTCATATCGTTCACGAGAAACCAATTTGTTGGAAGCACCATATTGGTTTTCTTCCTGTGCAGGCTGTTGCTCTGTTTCCTGCGTCGTGCTATTTGACTGCCTACTCGTTGCTTTTTCGGTCAGACCGGGACGGCCTACAATCAAGTGGTCGCTCAATTTGGCTTCTCCGTTTTCGTTGATAGCCTGCATCAGCCCCTCAACGTCAACCTGACGCATCACCGGCTCACTGTTCTGCTGCATATCGGCCAAAGACAACGGTTTGTTGTCGTCCAACTTCTCGCCGCTTGGGTCAAGAACAGCTTCAGCAAACTTCCGGCCGGCTTCTTCCGTCTCAAAGATGAAGCCTCCTTTACCGTATGAGGAATAGTAGCCGCCAAAGTCCTTGACGCGCTTTTTCAACGACAAGAATTGCTCACGTGGCATTTGTTCCGTAAACTTCACGGCATAGATATACGTGTCTTTCTTCTTGTGGTAACGTTGTTCTATGGTATAACGGTCATCCGTTTGTCCCGGTTGTTTCTGCGGCTGTTCATTGCGTTCCTCCTCTGCTTGCGACGGTTGCATTTCCCGCACCAGTCGGCGGCGTTCGGCATACAAGTCGTTGCTTTCACTGATAAGGCGTGCTTCCTCAAAGATGTCACTACGTTTATGGGCTTCATCTGCCTGTTTCTTCAAGTCGGCCATCTGCTCGTCAATCTCGGCTATTCGGTCTGCCGGGCTGATAGCTTTTGTTTCACCTGCGGGCACGCTCTTATATTCCGCAAACGGCTTCGTCTTTCTGTGGCTGCTGTTTATCCAATTCTCGAAGTCCTCCAAGTTTACGGAGGTCATGACGATTTTCCGCTTGTCCGCCCAATCATCATTGTAATTGGCGAAGTAAGCGTTACGTGCGTCGTCCTCATCGTTGAAGCCGAGCATTACCTTGTGTTCGTCAAACGTGCCGTCTTCGTTGTACTGGTCCACCACATACACCCTGCGTCCGTTCCATCCGTCTATGTCGTTGGTCAGGAACACGTCGATATGGTCGCCGTCCACGCCCTCTGTACCACGGATGTAACCGTAGGTGTTCTGCATGGTAGTTTCCCACGGATTGCCGTTTGCATCCGTTCCGCGACGCACGCTTCCTTTAGGGTTTTCAACCGTAATGTTGAACTGACCGATGCGCACATGGCCTTTCTTGTAGTTCCCGGCTTCTTTCTGTGCTTCTGTTGGGTTTTGGTCGGTTTCCGCCTCTGCTTGTGCAATTTTCAAGGCAAGAGTATTACCGTTGTCTATGTAATCGACAATCTCGGCAATGTCGCCAAACCGTTTGTTGTCGAACTCGAAATAGGAGCCGGTATAATGTCCGTTCTCGTCAGGCTCATCTATCTGCGTGGCAGTGTGTGTACCGTCAATGATGATACTCCGCTTATAGGTCGGCCTTTCTTCGTCGCCTTCTTGCCAGTCATCATCATTTATCTTCACACGAGAGGCCAATTCTGCTTCTCGTCGCTCTACTTCTTCCTGCCCGACACCGCCTTCAGTTCCTCTATTATCGGCGGCAATCCCTGTTCCGCCCTCAGTTCGTCCTCCTGACGGATCATCTCGTGTGCTTCCTTGTCTCCCTTGTTGGCCTGCTGCACTACCGCCAGCCAATACATTATTTCTCCGTTGTCCATTGTATATAAAATTCTCGTTTAACAATAATTCGTCACTAAGGCCGTTCATCGTCTCGTTCACGGCTTCCACCAGTGTGCGCGGCGTGTTGTCAGGCTCTTCAAAAAGGGTAGCCTCTTTCGTGCCTTGTACAAGGTCAAAGATGTTTTTCAGTGTATTCTGTATGAATACTTGCGTCTGCCCTTTGTACATTGTGGCCAACAACAGCGCAAAGTTACTGTATCTTTCTGAAGGAAGATAGCTTTCGCCGGTAACATCGTCAAAAGACAGTTGCCTTTTCCATGCCTCTGCCGCCTTGCGTGCCTCCTTGTAGTTCTTGGCATTTGCAAAGTCGGGCATTTGCGACAAGGCGTAGTATGCGTTTATCGAAGCTTGCAGTTCGGCGTTCATGCGCTCAGAGTTCGGGCTGTCATAGTCCCTGTACGCCGTAGCCAGTATCGCTTTCTGCGCCTTTGCAGGCAATGCGCCGAACATTTCCTCCAAATGGGTGTTTCCATTTTGGAAAATACTCTGATACATTATGCCTTTAAGGTCATTCTTGGCCTCGCCGGTAAGATTGCCTTTGCTGTCGAACGCGCTACGGTACTGTGTTGGGGTGATGTAATTCTTTGCCTGCATCCACTTCAATACGTCCATGCCATTGCGGTCCACCAATTCAGAGAATGTCATTTCCTCATCGGGCGAGGCAAGCAACCGTCCGGCAAAGCCTTTCATATCATCGCCCATTTTCTGAACGATGTTTTTCGGCTTGATGCGCTCTGTTCCACCGCTCTCGGTGTCCTGCGCAACGAACTGTCCAAGGCTGATGGCTTCATCGTCAGGTACGTCTACCATATTCACCAGCACAGGCTGCTGCATGGCCTCCACATCTTCGGGTGCCAGCCCGAAGTCTGCGGAGTGGTCTGCAAGGTATTGCTTGTAGATGGCTGCCTGTTCGGGCTGTCCTGCCCACATCTCGCGCAGTGCCGCACTTCGGTTGTTGCCCTGTATCACCTCTCCACGTGTGTTTACCGTAGGTGCGCCTGTGTAGGCCGTTACCGATGAGGTGATTTCTTCCGGGCGGATGTTTGCGGCAATCTTGCGTGCCGACATTACGCTTGCCTCGTCGTTGCGTTCCTTGGGCTGCGCCTCGTCAATGAAGTGGAATGGGTTTCTCCGTCCGTTTATATGGCTCGGCTGCAACTGTCCGGCTTCTATCAACGCCACGTGGCCGGTTGGGATGTTCTTGTCGTCGAACTTCACCTGCACCTCCTTGCCCTGACGTGTGGCCAGCGGTGTCTGCCTGTCTATCTTCTCGCCGTTCACCCTGCGGTAGCCTCTTGCGCGTGCGTCCTGCGGCGTGTCGTCTATGATGTCGGGCACACCGTTCAACGCTTCCCTGCGTATGCGCTCGGCTTCCTCACGTTCGGCGCGTTCTTTTTCTTCCTGCTCACGGCGCAACCGCGCTGCTTCCTCAGCTTGCCGCGACTGTTCGGCGAGGGCGGCCTGTCTCCTGCGCTGTGAAGTCTGCGCTATCTTCTGCCACAACGCAAGGTTGGCTTTAGCCTGTTCCACGGCATTCTTCCGCTCGCGCTCGGCTGCAATTTTCTCGGCAATGGTTGTTCCTCCTTTGGCTTTGGATTTCTCAACCTTTTTCAGTTCGGCTTCCTTGTCGGCCACCATGCTGTCTGCCACATTCTGTGCCATAGCCTCGTCACCCTCCGTTTGCTCTACAATCGCATCCCAAGCTGTATCAGGGTCTGCCTGTTCGTAAATAGGCTGTCCTTTCTCGTCTTTTGGTATGCGTTCAATTGCACTCTGCACGGGCTGTTCTGATTGTACTGGCTGTTGTGCCGGTTGCTCCTGCCGAACTTGTGGCATGGAAACGTAAGGCAAGTATTTTTCCCTATTCATTGCAGCCTCACGTTCTATTTCCTCTTCGGTTGCCGAACCGTCGAGCCATGAGTTTTCGCCAGTAGAATAATTGAGTGCAATTAGATAATCTCTGTCAGTCAGTTTTCCGTTGATGTAGTCTGCGGTTGCTTGTGCAGGTGCGGCTAATGCTTCAGCAACTTTTTCGGGATGCTCATTATAATACCCTTCAACATAGCCTCTGTTAGTTTTCATAAGGTCATCCACAGTGGCATTGTTCACGGCCTCTTGGTTTACGATGGCGACATTCTCATGCCGAGAATTTTCCGCAGGATTGGCTTGCAGATGGTCCAATTCTTCAGCCGTGAAAAGGTTTACCTTCCGTCCGTTTATCGGGTTTTCGGTGTAAACCTCGTACTGTCCGTCCTCGTTCACGTCTGCCGTAATACTTCCGCGGACTTCGTTCCCGTTCTCGTCCAACAGGGTGACTTCATCGTTCAGGCTGTATGTCGGCTGTTCTTGCACCTGTGGCTGCTGCATGGCTTCGCGCTGCTGCTCAATCTGTGCTACTCGCGCACGGTTCGTAGCGTCCACCATTGCCTGAATATCCTCCTTGCGCATGGGTACAACGGTCTGCCCGCCGTCAGAGCTTACATTAACCGTCCCGTCGCCGTTATCCACAAGCCCGTCTGCATTGGGCACAATTTGTATTTGTGCCGCCTGTCCGCTTTCGTCCGTCACGGTATAGGTGTCGCCGGGCTGGAATGCCACTGTGCCGTCTATCCTGTTGGCTGCTTCCTGCGCGAACTGCTGCCGTATGGCTTCCGCTGCCGTTTGCTTCTCCGTTTCAGGGTCAACAGGCTGCTCAACGCTGAATATGGCATCGGGCGACACCATTTCTACGGCACCGGTCTCCGCATCACGGATGATAATGCTGCCGTCAGACTTCTCTTTGTCTATGCCTGTGCCATCCTCGTAGGTAGCAAGGTTTCCGTCCAGCACGTACACGCGGCGGTCGTTGCCCTCGTCGTCCTGCACTTTCAGCGTCGCACCCTGTATCATGCCTGTCTTACGGTTGGTGCGGCTGTCTATCATCGTGTTACTTTGGTCGATACGTCCGTCTATGTCATCGCGCACACGCTGCAACATTCCGTCATACACCTGCTTGGCGTTGATGTAGTCTATGACAGTTTGATTTATGGCTTCATCGTCACCAAGGTTGCGCAGTGCACCTATCGGGTCGTTGTCTATGCCGTCAAGCTCTTCGGGCGTTAATGCCTGTTCCGCTTTCTGACGTTGCAGCTCGTACATACTTCTTGCGTCCTGCATCTCCACGTCGCTTTGCGCGTTGTAGCCGTCCATGTAGCTGTCGTTGGCACGCTGTGCATTTTCGTCCTGCTCGCCTCCGCGTGATTTCACAAGCTCGGCAAGGTTTACTCCGCGCAGGTACAGTGAACGCTCCATGTAGTTCATTACGGCGGCTTTTTCCTCGTCCGTCATGTCCCGGTCGTTCACAATCACTTCCGCCACATCGCCCACATTGTCATTCGTGGCCATGTCAATGGTGCTGCGCAGAGGCTCCCATACTTCAGGAGTGAGTAATTCGCTCGCCCTTGCGTCCGCCTTATTCACATCATGCTTCATGGATAGGTAATTCGCTGCACTCATGGTTGTCTTTCCTGCACCCATCAGTCCCATTGACAACGCCATTCCGCCCCAAATGTCGCCGTGGAACTGCCCGGTGGCAAACAGGTTGGTGCGTGTGCCGTCAGGGTTCTGCCGGTATGCATCGTCAAGGTTGAGCATGGTGCGCCACAACTGGCCGTAGTATTCCTCGGAAACCTCACCCAAATAGTCGCTCACACCCATCTGTTGGAATATCCTGCGTGTACCGTCGGTTATTCCGCCCAAAGCTCCTGCATCGGCCTTAGCCAACACTCCGCCAAGACGCTTTGCGCCTATGACATTTGCAAGCCTGCCCAAATTCTTCACCGAGGCCACTTCGGGCAGATGCGCACCGAACATCTCGGAGTAGTTCTCTACTATGGAGTTGGCTTCACCTTGCCAAATGGCACTTCCCCAAGTCTTGTCGTTCGTGAAATTGTAGTTACCGTTCTCGTCAATCGTCACATCACCGAGCTTGCGGTCTATGATGTCGGCGGCGGTATCCATGCCCTGTACAGTATTAGTCATCAGCGGGGCACGTATCAACAGCTCGTCAGCCGTCGTGCCGAGTGCCTTTATTGTCCAGTTGGCTGCTTCCTGCCCAAGTCCTCGCAGTCCGTTGTTCTTGACGTAGGTCTTGAAGCCTTGCCGGGCCATTTGCTCCACCGCTTCCTTGCCCAACGCTTTGGTGGCTGCTTTCCCTGCGGTCTTTGTAGCCACGTTGATAGCGTCAAAACCTCCGCCGGTCATGGCGAAGTCGAGCATGAACGAGGGCATGTAGCCGGTCATCATGCCTGCTCTGTTCCAAAAGCTGGCGTTTCCTCCATACATGGCCTCCGTCTGCTGGTTCTCGTGTATGGCACGCATCATTTCCTGATTGGCGGCTTTTTCCTGTTCCGTCTGCGGACGTTTCGGGTCGGCTGCATTCATCATGGTCATGGCGTCCATCATGTCGCCAATGCCGAAGTCCCACGTGCGTATGTCTCCTGCCACGCGCCCGAAGCCACGCCAAAAGCCTACATCCACACCGTTGTCTCGGTCTTGCTGCTCGCCGAGGGTCTTTATTTGTTCCTCGGTTTGTCGTATGGCGGCTTGCAGTGCCCTGTATGTCTGGTCGCTCTGTATGTTAGGCACGTAGGTGTCAGCCGCAAGCACGGCGGCAAGCGGCGCATCGTTGTTCTCGTAGTCCTGCTTCCATTTATCGTGAAGCTCCTGCAACCTTGCAGCCGCCTTGTCTTTCAGCTCCTGCAATCGGTTCTGCGCCCTGCGTATCTGTCCGCCGACGGTCATGTCCACAGCGTCGCGGTATTCCCGGCTCACTGCATCGGCCGCAGCCTTGTTGAATGTGCGTTCGCCCGTAGGCGTGAGGTAGGTGCGCTCCATTTTCTTGCTTTGAGGATTAAAACGCAAACCTCCCGATGCGGTGTGTCCACCGGCAAAGCTCCTTCCATACTCTTGCAGGTTGTCCATGCGTTCGTTGAAATCCCTCGTACGCTGTTCCGCATCGCGTTTGAATTGTTCCGCATTCATATTGAATGCCATTCGCTGCATGGGCGTTGGCTTCCACGGTTTCTGTGGTTCATCCGTTTCTTTCGCCGGGCGCGATGTCCCCTGCGGTTTCTGTTGAGCTGTCTCTTTGGCCGGGGTATGCTCGTAACGGAAAGGATGCAATCCTTGTTGCTGTGCGTCGTTATAGTTGCCCAGCGGTATGTCGTAGTCCGCGCCGTCCTTGTCACGCATACGGATGGTTGCTCCCTTGTATGCGTTCGCATACGACTGCATCCCGTACTTCTTGATGTTGTCCTCGCTTACTTGATGGCTCTTGCCGTCCGAGGTGGTAATGGTGTATGTTATCTTGTTTGGCATAGCTGTTAGTTTAATGGAGGTGCGCTGTTACTGTTTCCTGTGCCACCTCCGCGTCTGTAATCATCTACGTTGAACTGGTTGGTCTTTTCGTCCACTTCTGCCGCTATGGCGGCTATGGAACGTTTCACTCTGCGCTGTTTCCTCGGCTCGCCTTTGTAGTTTCTTTCCGTGACTTCGGTGTCGTAGATGTCAACTCCTGCGTCCCTTGCAGCGTCAAGCACGGCTTTCTCGTAGTCGGCCTGTGTCTTGTACTTCTTGCCTTGGAACTCGCCGTAGTATCGGTTGCCGGAGCTTCCTCCGTTGTCATAGTATCTTGCGCGTGCCCTTGACGCACTTGCCGATGCGTTCGAAGCTCCTGCGGCTGCCTTGTTGCGGTTAATCTTGCTCTGTTCGAGCTGTGGTGCATACCTCGCTTCCACTTCTGCTTTCTTTGCTTCGTATTCAGCCTGTGTAATCTGATTGTTCCGAAGCTGTTTGTTAAGGTCGTGCATTTCCGCATCGCGCTTTTCCTTAGCTTCGGCGCGTGCGTCCGCTGCCTTGTCGCGCTCCTGCTTGATTTTGTCAAGTCCGAGCTGCCGTTGCCATGCACGTTCGTTGTCGTTGTATGTGTCATCGGCTTGCCGGGCACGCATCAGTCCGTTGATGTACGCCGTCATGTTGGCGTTACGTTCTGCGGTCAGCTTGTCCCAGCGCTTCTTTGTTTTCTCCGACTGCGTTTCAACCGGTCTGTACATATTCGGCGCATACTGCGTGGTAAAGAAAAGGTTGGAGAGTGCCGATATGCCGTCTCCTATGGCGGCGAATATCTGCTCCCTGCGCTGTTTCTTGCGTTCTTTCTCCAATTCTTCCTGCGTGGGTGGCTTATACGGGTTGAGTAGCCTGAACATTTCTTCGTAGCTTACCCGTTGCGGCTTCACTTCAATCTGCGTTTTTTCAACGTCCGTTACCTGCGGCGTCGCCTCTTTCAAAGCTGCGCTTGCCTCTTGCGGCGTAGGTGCTTCAGGCTTGGCCGGTGGTGTGTCTGTTGTGCTTTGCCGGGTTTGCGTGCCCGTCGTACCGGGCAATGAACTATCTATGCCCGGTGGTGTATAGGGTGCTGTTGGCTTTCCACTTACACCCAATATGTTGTTCAATGTTGTTGACATAGGCATAAGAGTGTTAGAATGGCATGTTCGACGCTGCCTGCGTCACTCCCTGCACGGCTCCCGATATGGCGTTGGCTTTCCCTATTTCAAGCTGCTGCAACTGGTTTTGCAGGTCTGCGTCGCGTTGCAGGTACTGTTGTTCGATTTGGTCTTTCCGCTGTTCACCGTTCACGGCAATCTGCGCCGTAGCGTCCGCCAATGCTTGATTATTCGCGGCTTTGGCTGCTGCCGTACTCTCGTCCGTGCCGCCCATCACGGCCTGCGTTCCCGCCGCCTGACGGTTCCTGTTCTTTATGCTCTCCTCCGTCATGGTAAGGATGCGCTGTGCGTCGGCACGTTGTGTCGCGTCCTCGTTGTAACGCCGGTCATACCAGTCTTGGTTTTTCCGTATCTGCTCCTGTACGTTCTGCTTCGCTTTCTTCATCGCCTTTGAGGCGGAAATGCCGCCGAAGATACTGCCGACGGCTCCTATTGCACTGCCTATTAGTCCCATATCTGTTTAAACTTATCTTTATGCGGCGAAGTTAAACCGTTATCTTTGCACTTGCCGTTTAACTTTTTACGCACGTAATATGAAAGGAAAGAAAACAGGAGGAAGAGTAAAGGGCGTGCCAAACAAACCAAAGCCGGGCCGCGAAATCATAAAGGCACATTCTATGGACTATTTCTCGCCCAATCCCAGGAACGACGGGGGAGTGAGCGACTTCGAGCGCGACTTGAGGCTGCTTGACCCTGCCGACAGGGTGAACGCAGAAATCCGTCTGCTCAAATACCACATGCCCGAACTCAAGTCCGTTGACATGGACGCAACCATCACGACACGCATCACCATCGAGGACAAGCTGCGCCAGCTATCCGGCGACGAATAATCTATTTTCGTCTACTTTTAGACGGTTTCTTTTTCATTGACTGTATCATAATCAGCGGCGGTGTCTGTTTGTTCAGGCATCGCCTTTTTCATGGGCAAGAAAACGCTATTTCTTCCCCATTTATGCCTATTTCTTCCGAATAAAATGGTATTTCTTCCGAAGTTATACTTATTTCTTCCGAAGAAATAGGCTTTTCTTCCGAAGAAACTAAAAAACAGGGTAAAAATGGGGTGTTTTTGGCCTGAAAACGGGCAAAAAATCATTCGTATTTCTTCCGAAGTTATTGCTATTTCTTCCGAAGAAATCCGCATTTCTTCCGAAGAAATAGGCTTTTCTTCGGAATTTATACCACAAAGAAAAGAGAAGAAATATATAAGTATATATATTTCATTCTCCATCTACGTCGTAGAGCGCACGCGCGTGTGCGTGTGTATCGTGCGCGCGCATACGCGCTTAGGCACATACGTACAAACACGACGGAAAAAAGAAAACCTGCAAAGAAAGTTTCCTTGCAGGTCGTAAAAAGATAAACTTCGGTTCGCCGCCGGTCGGATTATTTTTGTAGGCAAAAAGAATTTCGCATGAAAAAATCAGTTGAGAACATCATGACACTTTTACGCTCCGGCATCGGCGGCCTCACGTTGAAGTCCGACGACTTCCGTTTTTCCGAACTGTCCATGTTCGCACAGCTCGCCGCGTCATCAGAAACGCCGCTTACTCTCGTTGTGGGTGACAACCTCACCTTTGCCGAAGTCTTGGCGTTGACGAAAACAGCACATGGCTTTCTTCACGTCGATTTGAAATAACATCGCTAACTAAAACCCTTTACCTTTCATTCGCTGGTACACTACGGTCTGTCCCTTGTCCATGTTCTCGACCTTGAACATCACCATTGAGCGTGGCGGTATGTCGTCAGGAAGTTGCGACGCCAGTTTGGCGATAACCTCGTCTACATTGTTGTAGCCGGTGTCGGTAAGCTCCGCCAGCTTCTTTCCCTGAAAGTAAGCCTCAGCGTGAACCTGATAGCGGAACGACAAGCGGAAATGCGGCTCTTCCTCCTGACGCTCACGCACAGACGGCTTGTCGGTGAAGAAGATGAAGTCAAGCACCTTCTCGTTCAGCAGCCATGCCGGAGTGAAGTCCAGCTTTATGTAGCCGCGCGTCACCTTGTGACCGCTACTGTGGTTCATGGCAAACGCCACCTCGCTGATGGAAGCTCCGCAGTCGTTCTGCGCCACCGTTCCCCACGTGTGCCTGAACGTGTACGCCGAATAGTCCTCGTCCTTTGTCATGCCCATAGCACGGCATATCTGCCTTATGCCGCCGTTCACGTTGGCGCAGAAGCTGTCATTCGTCGTGTGCCTTTTGCTGAACACAAACAGGTGGTCGTCCGTCTCGTCCTCGTTGGCATATTTATCAAACAAAGGCAAGAGGATAGGCGGCACACGCATCTCCATGTACGCACCGTCCGCCCGAAACTTCTTTGTCTTGGCACGCTGGTAGTGGATAATTCCTCCGTGGTAGTCCTCCTTTCGCAGGTTGAACAGGTCAACCGTATTGATACCGGCAAGGCAAAGCACCATCATCGCCACGTCGCGCCCAAGCTCCATGAGCGGATATTTCATCTTGCTCTCCGGCAAAGGGAACGAGAAGAACTCCCGACAAGCCTCCGGCGTGATGGCCAGCTTCTCCGTGCGGTCCGCTTTCGGTATCTTCACTTTCACCCACGGGTTAGTCTTGATGCGGATAATACCGTTGTCGTAGTCGTTCATCTCCACCTGTGCCGCCTTGAACACCTGCCTCATGCAGATAGGGTACATCTCCTTTGCCCGGTGCGTCTGTTCCATGCTCTCTATCCACCTGTTCACGAAGTTGGATGTCAGGTGCGAGAACATCACCTTTGTCGTACCGGCAAAACGCTCCATGTGCTGCAAGGCCAGCTCGTAGTTCCTTGCGTTGCGCTGCTGCCCACGGTCTATCATGCGGTCAATGTGCTTACGGGCATAGTCTGAAAAACAGATGTCGTTATACCCGCTTTTAAGGTAGTCTGTGATGTCTTTTACAGTCCAGTGTTCGGTATCAACCCTATTAAGGATTTCCATGTATTCCACTATACGGTTCGTGCAAAACTGCATCACATACGGGTCTTCAATCTCGCCCGACTTGCTAAGTCCTTTGTCGTTTACCATTTTGTCAGTGGGGATATAAGCCACCTTTTTGTGGTGTATCACCCTGATGTAGACGGGATAAAAGCCGTCTTTCCTCTTTGCTTTCACACAAGCCTTAAATGTAGCCATGTTCCAATAGTTTTATGATGTTGTTATACTGTAAGTTCGTTTTTATCTGTAACTTCCTGTAATGACGTTTATTAGACTTGGTAAACCGTAGGTAAACCGCCACCTGATTTCAGGTAAATATTTGGTAAACTTTTCTGCATATTCTGCACGAAAACCATGTAAAACCGTGTAGAAACAAATAGGCGGTAAACCCCTATCGTATAAGAGCTTACCGCCTAATATACTGTTATTTAGCTACTTAGAGCGTATCTTCTACCGCAGCCTGCGCCGCAGCCAAACGTGCAATTGGAACACGGAAGGGAGAACAGCTAACGTAATTAAGACCTACTTTATGGCAGAACTTAACAGATGAAGGTTCACCTCCATGCTCTCCACAGATACCACATGGTAGATTTGGTCTCGTTGACCTACCCTTTTCAACTGCCATCTTAATTAGCTGACCTACACCATTCTGATCAAGGACTTGGAACGGGTCAACATTCAGAATTTTCTTGTCAAGATATGCCGGCAAGAAGCTAGCAATATCATCGCGGCTATAACCGAACGTCATCTGTGTAAGGTCATTTGTTCCGAAGCTAAAGTATTCAGCCCTACGTGCTATATGGTCTGCAGTCAAAGCTGCACGAGGGATCTCAATCATTGTACCAACGTGGAACTGTATCTCAACACCTTCTTCCTCGAACAATTCTTTAGCAGTTTCACGTATAACCTTCTCCTGCATGTCAAACTCGTTGACAATACCAATAAGAGGTACCATGATTTCTGGATGGGGATCGTAACCCTCCTTCTTCAGTTGAATTGCTGCACCGAGTATCGCACGGGTCTGCATGGCCGTAATTTCCGGGTACGTGTTACCCAAACGGCAACCTCTATGGCCCAACATTGGATTATGCTCGCTTAGACTGTTAACACGCTGCTGGATTTCCTGCACTGTAATGCCCATTTCCTTAGCCATGGTTTCTTGTCCAGCAAGATCGTGGGGAACAAATTCATGCAAAGGCGGATCAAGCAGACGAATATTAACTGGATATCCGTCCATTGCCTTCAATATTCCGTAAAAGTCTTGTTTTTGATAAGGCAACAACTTAGCTAAAGCCTTTTCTCTGCCTTCAACGGAATCAGAAAGAATCATTTCACGCATTGCTTTAATCTTCTCGTTCTCGAAGAACATGTGTTCAGTACGACAAAGACCTATACCAACAGCACCAAAATTACGTGCAACAGTTGCATCACGCGGAGTATCAGCATTCGTACGTACAACAAGTTTTGTATACTTGTCACAAAGTTTCATCAAGTCAGCAAAATCACCAGTTACTTCAGCTGGTTTTGTCTTAACTTCACCAAGATATATTTCTCCTGTTGAGCCGTTAATTGAAATATAGTCGCCTTCTTTGAGCAGAGTACCATCAATTTCAACAGTGCGAGCTTTATAATCAATATTCAACGCACCTGCACCAGAAACACAACACTTACCCATACCACGGGCAACCACGGCAGCATGAGAAGTCATTCCGCCTCTTGCGGTAACAATTCCTTCAGCAGCCGCCATTCCAGCCAAATCCTCAGGACTTGTCTCGATACGTACCATCACAACCCTATGTCCTTCTGCATGCCATTTAGCGGCATCGTCAGCAAAGAATACAATTTGACCACATGCTGCGCCAGGAGATGCAGGAAGGCCACGGGTCAGAACTTTTGCGCCCTTCAATGCATCCTTGTCAAATACAGGGTGGAGCAATTCGTCAAGTTTGTTAGGCTCACAACGCTCAAGTGCTGTCTTTTCGTCAATCTCACCCTCACGGAGCAAATCCATAGCAATCTTTACCATTGCAGTACCGGTACGCTTACCATTACGTGTTTGCAAGAACCACAACTTGCCTTCTTGTACGGTAAACTCCATGTCCTGCATATCATGATAATGGTGCTCCAGCTTGTTCTGTAAAGCATCCAGCTGTGCATAAATTTCAGGCATTGCCTCCTCCATTGAAGGATATTTGGCAGCACGCTCTTCTTCTGAAATCCCCTGTTGCTGTGCCCATCTGATTGAACGTTCCTTAGTGATTTGTTGCGGAGTACGGATACCGGCAACAACGTCTTCACCCTGTGCATTCACCAAATATTCACCGTTAAAACAGTTTTCACCTGTAGCGGCATCACGGCTAAAACATACACCAGTAGCTGACGTGGGTCCCATATTACCGAATACCATGGCCATGACGGTAACCGCTGTACCCCACTCTGCAGGTATTCCTTCCATCTTTCTGTACAAGATGGCGCGTTCGTTCATCCAACTATCAAATACGGCGCATATTGCACCCCAAAGCTGTTCCATCGGATCATTCGGGAAATCCTTGCCTGTCTGTTTCTTAATGGCTTCCTTGAACAGTTTAACAAGCTGCTTCAATTCATCTACAGTCATCTCATTGTCGAGAGTAATGCCTCTGACAGACTTAACCTTCTGTATAATAGCTTCAAATGGGTCAATGTCTTCCTTATTTACCGGTTTCATACCTAGAACAACATCACCATACATTTGTACAAATCTACGGTAACTGTCATAAGCGAACCTTTCGTTGCCAGTCTTCTTTGCCAATCCTTCTACAACGGCATCGTTAAGACCAAGATTCAATATAGTGTCCATCATACCTGGCATGGAAGCACGAGCTCCGGAACGAACACTGACAAGTAACGGATTCTCAACATCACCAAACTTGCAGTTCATCAGATTCTCAACATGATGCACTGATGCAATAACGTCTTCACTCAAAAGGGCTACAACAGCTTCCTTCCCCTTCTCAAAGTATTCATTACAAACATCTGTAGTGATTGTAAAACCAGGAGGAACCGGAACACCAATGAGGTTCATTTCTGCCAAGTTGGCACCTTTACCTCCCAAAAGGTTACGCATGTCTGCTTTTCCTTCGGCATTACCGTTGCCGAAAGTATAAACTCTTTTTTCTGCCATATTAAATTATGTTATCACTTAGTATTTTTAAGTCTTACATCATTCTTTTGCAAATATACTTAATTTTATTAAACAAACAAATAAAATCATCTTGTTTTTCTGAGAAACAGTTAAATATAATGGCATATTAATTGTATAAGTAGATGTTCATAATTAGTTTATATCATATAGATTTGATACCTTTGCCTGAT
>ENA-OQRB01000095-OQRB01000095.1-human-gut-metagenome-genome-assembly--contig:-NODE-95-length-65280-cov-21.230648_pt1 | contig 65280 bp, 64 predicted proteins | sample MGYA00243235_ERZ505100 | MGnify/ENA primary metagenome ERZ505100 (study PRJEB26097, sample SAMN02712145) | human gut metagenome | biome: Gut microbiome | host: Homo sapiens | place: Denmark: Copenhagen...
AAGATAAAAGTGAAAAGGGAACAATCCAAATGCACGTTTAAGTGAAGAACGTCTTCGACAGTGAAGAGTTAAGAGTGAAGAACGAAGAACGTCTTGTGAAAGTGAAGAACGAAGAGTGCAGAGTGAATAATTCAATTGACACTATTAAGTGAGAACGAATATTCAGATGTAGGACGCAATCCGCAGGGCATAATTGTGAATTATGAATTGTGAATTATGAATTATTTTCGTGAATTGCTTTCGTGAATTGCTTTCGTGAATTCTTAATTATGAATTATGAATTGTGAATTATGAATTATGAATTGACTTTAACTCCTAGCCAACTCCGTTGGCGATAACTTCTTTAACTACTCTAACTACCGAGAAACAAAAGCCTCCCCACGGGGGAGGTTTGGAGGGGCTCTTATTTTTTCCTTTCCACCACAATATACATCCGGCCGTGTTTCGTGGCCTTCTGTTTGAAGCCCAGCTTCCTCATGGCAGCCCCCACTTTCACGGTCGACAAGGCACGCTTGATGAAAATATTGATATGCTCTATTATGTTCGTGGCGTTCACCAGCTTGTACGCCTCGTTCCCCTCCGGCTGCCTGTAATAAGTAATGATAAGTTCCTCTTCCACGTTAGGCACCTCGAACGACTTTATGTGCCTTGCCATCGTGCTTATCTCCGAATTGTTAAACCAGTAAGCCATGCCGCCGCGCCATAGGGCAAGCGCCTGGCTGTAAATACCATCATAGTTGTAGTCCACCGTGCGCGGATCGTCTATATAGTCAGCCTCGAACGGCAGCCAGCGGCGGTTGCCCGTAGGGTCAGTCAGGAACTGCAGGTTGTTGCCCGTGCCGCAAAACGACGCTATGTGCGTCCTGTTCTCCTTATACCTGCTGTAAGCCGCCCTCTCGTTTATGGTCCTCGTGGTCACCAGGGCCTTCAGCTGGTTCAGTTCAGGCGTACGCATCGAGTCAATCTCCTCAAGGCAAATTATGGCATACTCAGCCAGCGACAGGCGGTCGTCTTTCGTCATAGTGTCGCTGTTCGTCTTGGTGTGGAAATACGGTCTTAGCTCCTCAGGCAGCAGATAGTTGAAAAACGTCGTCTTGTATATGCCCTGGCGGCCTATCAGCACTATTATGGCGTTGTTCACCACGTCCTTGTCCAGCAGTGAGGCAACCATGCCCACAAGCCATTTCCTGAAACACATGTCAAACAGCTCCTGCGGATTGTCCGTGTCGTCCCACAGGTCGCCCTTCTTAACGTGCACCATCGACGTCAGCCGCCCAATGTAGTCGGTCTTCCCGTCCCACGCCGGCAGATTGTCGAAATACTCCTTAAACGGGTTCCACTCGTTTACGAAGTCAGACATGATTACATTGTGCAACTCAATGTTCCTCACATGCAGTCCTGCCTTGTTCATTTCTGACCACAGCGAGTTCTCAAACCTGTCCGACACCTCCAGCCACCTCTCGTTGGCGTCGGTCTTATATTCAGTCTTGCGTGTTATCACGTTATATCTGAAGCGTGCGCGGCTCTTTAGGAAGTCCTCTATTGCCGTCACGTCCACGCCCCTGTCAGCAGGCTTCGCCCTCCCGGCGCCCATGGCCTGCACACGCATCGAGGCATGCTCGTCCGTGTGCGAGTAGCACGATTTCATTATCGCCGTCACGCACGCCGCATCGTAGTCGTTAAAGCGTTCCACTGCCCATTTCAAGGCATCGTCGGCATCCACGCCCAGCTTGTTAAGGTAGTATCCCGTCCTTGCCACATACTTGTTGTACGTGCCCTTGCGGTATTCCACGCCCTCGCGCTCAAGTTTCGCCTCGATGGCCCTTACCGCACGCTGCAACTGCGCATGGTGCTTCTTGCCGTCAGCCCCCTTCGCAGGCTTGCGTTCACAGTGTAGCTCTATTTCCAGCGGCTCACAACCGGGGTTAATCGCCGCTTCGCCGTCATGGCACATTATAGACAGCCTGCCTATGTTCTTGCACTGCCCGTCGGCCTCGCAGCCCAGCAGGCGTGCAAAATACTCGTTGCCCGTCTTGAACGCCACGTTGTAAATATCAGCCATGCTGCGTGCGTCCGCCTTGTCGCCGTCCTTCGCACCCTTTACCCGGTATCTGAACAGCACCCTCAGCCCCTTGCCTGATATCGTCCTGTACACCATCATGGCGTGAGCGTCAGCCGTCAGCAGCCTGCGTGCCCTGTCGACATCCTCCACATGGTCGAAGTCGCACATGCCCACGCACGTCAGCGCCACAAAGTTGTCAGGCCGCCTGCCTCCGTTGCATATCACAGCCGGAGTAAACGCAGGCATGCGCTTCTTTTGCTTTTGTGCGTCGTCATCCAGGCCGCAGCTCATGTAGTACCTGTATTTCTCGGTGTCTCCGGCAAGCGTTCCGCCCGTAATCATATTGACTACCTCTTGCCACTCTGCTCCGCGGCAGTCCTGGCAATACATATTCTTGAAAATCGAAGTTTGTGAAAGTTTCTCCATGGCATTAGTGATTTTAAAAAGTTAATTATAACTCTTGCAAGTTTAAGACAGTTCCGGCTTGGGCTAATCACCGAGCAAGTCTTTTGCGTCGTGCAAATATAAATAGCCATACCCACTTTTCGCCCGTTCTGTCCTGAATAGGACAACAATTTTCATCTATGCATGCACCGCCCCTGCATTGCAGGGCATATCCCCACATGCCTGCGTCCGCCTCTTCAATAGTGTCAATATAAATTATTAGTGAAATCCGCTCAGTATGTGAATTAGCTTAAAGTGAATCTGCGTAACAAGAGAATTAGCATAACAAGTGAGTCCGCATAACATTGAGAATTAGTTTAACAACTCAATTGGATTTTTCACTTTTCACTTTTAGTTTTTCATTTTCGTAAGACGTTTTTCACTCTTCGTTCTTCACTCTTCACTTAAATAGTGACAGGTATGACAGGTAGATTTATAAACTTCTTACGCGCGCGAGGGATAAATGTTAATATCAATTTCTGACAACGTAAAAACGATAAAAATAAAAAAGTTATGAAACCTGCTTGTCACCCTGTCACTCCTGTCAACGGTTTTGGTGGGTGATGCAGATGTAACTACCATAAAATCAGAGGAATAGCACAACGTGCGAGACGGTGACAACCTTGAGGTATACCTGTCACAAAATTGGCGAAAATAGCCCGAAATCGCACGTTAATGAAACATAACAAATGTGAACCAAAAATTTTTGACTTTAAAAATTAACAGAAATTAATATGAAAAAGTAGGCATAAAACGGGCATTTTCAGCACGTATCCGTTGTGAAATAATACAACCTTTATGGTTTTCATGCAATAAAATTTCGCTTGATTACAACTAAAAAACAGTCTGAAAAGCGACCCAAAACAGCCTGTTTTCGCCATAAAAACCGCTTGCTTTTCAAAATTGTAATACTTCAAAATATAAATACATCACAGATGGCAGCCTTCGTTTATATGCCGTTTTTGCAACGTTTACCGGTATAATTAATGCGGGTTGTCATCTTTCCTGGAATAATTTAATATCAATATATTATTAGCTAACGCGGAACTTTGTTGCTTAACTCATAGTTCTTAACTTTTCATTTAATAATGACCGATACATCACAAAATAATAAACGCATAGCAAAGAATACATTACTATTGTATTTCCGAATGCTACTTACAATGGCAATAAGCCTTTACACATCCCGTGTTGTGTTGCATGTACTTGGTGTTGAGGATTTTGGTATTTACAATGTTGTTGGCGGTGTTGTAGCGATGTTTTCTGTCATATCAGGTTCTTTGTCTGCTGCTATCAGTCGTTTTATTACATACGAGCTTGGAAAGGGTGATAAAGAAAAACTGGTAAGGATATTCTCTTCATCTGTTACAATCCAGCTTGGATTGGGGCTTGTTATTATTATTTTAGCAGAAGTTATAGGTGTCTGGTTCTTGAATGAGAAGATGTCGATACCTGAAAACCGAATGTATGCAGCCAATTGGGTTTTTCAGTTGTCAATATTGACATTTGTAATAAATTTGATTAGTGTTCCTTATAATGCGGCAATAATAGCGCACGAAAAAATGTCGGCTTTTGCATATATAAGCATATTGGAAGTCGTGGCTAAGCTTATTATCGTTTATATGCTCTTATTGTCTCCTATAGACAAACTTATATTCTATGCCATATTAATGGCATCTGTTGCGTTGATTATACGTTTTGTTTATGGATTTTATTGTAAGCGTAATTTTGAGGAATGTACATATCATTTTATCCTTGATAAGGAACTCCTGAAAAAGATGTTCGGTTTCGCAGGGTGGAACTTTATCGGTGCATCATCAGCCGTATTGCGTGATCAAGGTGGTAATATCGTAATAAACCTTTTTTGTGGTCCAGCAGTAAATGCGGCTCGAGGTATAGCATATCAGGTTAATAATGCTATAAGTGGTTTTGTAAATAACTTTATGACGGCCTTAAATCCACAGATAACAAAATCGTATGCTGCCGGAGAAAAGGAATATATGATGACACTTATATATCAAGGCGCAAGACTATCTTTTTACATATTACTGATACTTTCATTACCCGTGATAGTCAATGCCCATTATATTCTTACGTTATGGTTAAAAATAGTACCTGAGCATACAACATTGTTTGTACAGCTTGTATTGATTTTTGCCATGTCTGAGTCAATATCCAATCCGCTTATTACAGCAATGCTTGCAACAGGAAAGATACGTAATTATCAGATAATTGTTGGTGGTTTGCAGATGATGAACCTGCCTATATCGTATGTATTATTACGCTATGGATGTATACCAGAAACAGTATTGATTGTAGCTATTTGTATATCTCAATGCTGTTTAGCAGCAAGATTATATATGTTAAGGGGAATGATCGGACTTTCTGTACGTGAATACTTGAGTAAAGTATATTTTAATGTTCTGGCAGTTACAGTTTTGTCTGCTGTTATTCCTTGTATATTATCGTATTATCTGAGTGAGACGTTACTAAATTTTATCATTATATGCGTGGTTTCTGTTATTTGTACTTTCACAGTGATATATTTGGTCGGATGTAACAGAAAAGAACGTCAATTTATTTTATCAAAAATAATAGCAATAAAAGATAAATTGAGAAGATGATACAGATTAAAGATAAATCAGATTGTTGTGGCTGTACTGCATGTGCAAGTATATGTCCTAAAGATGCGATAACAATGGAGCCAGACACTTTGGGATTTAAATATCCTAAGGTAGATTTAAGCAAATGCATAGCTTGTGGTTTGTGTGAAAAGGTTTGTGCTTTCAATGATAGTTATGATAAAAGTCTGAATCTGAAGGAGCCGGAAATATATGCAGCACGACACAAAGACATGCATGAAATAGAAACAAGCAGAAGTGGTGCTGCATTTATAGCTATATCTGATTATATTTTAGAAAATGGCGGAATAGTGTATGGTGTCGGCTATAAAGATCATTTTAGAGTGGCACACAAACGTGCTACTACAAAAGAAGAAAGAAATGAGTTTAAAGGTTCCAAATATGTTCAGAGCGATTTGGACGGAATCTTCAGACAAATAAAGGAAGACCTTAAACAGGGATGTACAGTATTGTTCTCAGGTACTCCATGCCAGACTGCTGGATTAAATTCATATATAGGAAAGAAACTAAGAGAGAATCTTGTATTAGTCGATATTGTATGTCATGGAGTACCAAGCCCGTATATATGGCGAGACTATCTTGCATATGTAGAAAATAAATATAAGAGTAAAGTTGTAAAAGTCGATTTTCGAGATAAATCTCGTATTGGTTGGTCAGGTCATATAGAGTCATTTGTTTTTGATAATGGGAATAAAATAGAATCAAAAAATTATACCGATTTATTCTATCAGCATATAATGTTCCGTCCTTCATGTGGAAAGTGCCATTTTACTAATTTTAATCGTCCATCTGATTTTACAATTGCTGATTATTGGGGATGGGAGAATTTATCTGCAGACTTTAATAAAGATGACAAGGGGTGTTCATTATTATTTATCAATACAGATAAAGGACAAGAACTTTTTGAGAGAATAGAAAATAAGTTGTACTGTATACCTACTTGTCAAAAACTATGTATACAACCTAATCTTCAACATCCATCATATTTTGATAATAGATGGATGAAGTTTAAGACTTTATACGATCAAAGAGGTTTTTTATATGTTGCTAAAAGATATGGGAGTCTTGGTTTTAGGTATAAAGTACAACATACAAAGAAGGCAATAATAAAATCAATAAAAAAGATAATAAAACGATGAAAATAGGGATATTAACGTTTCATTGCGCCCATAATTATGGGGCAGTTTTACAATGTTATGCTCTTCAGCAGTATATAAAAAATATAGGTTATGAAGTATATGTAATTGATTATAAACCATCATATTTAAAATATGGACTTTTTATATGGTATAATTGGATTTCTTTGAATCCATTGAAGTGTGTTGCAAAAATATATTTCCAGATAAGAACATTTTCTATTCAATACAAAAGATTTATATCATTTAATCGATTTATAAAGCATAGATTAAATATTAAAAAACTCGATTTGTCTATCCAGCAAAGTGATATAAGATGTTTTATATTGGGTAGTGATCAAATTTGGAGGAAAAATCATAACGTATTTGATCCAATTTATTTTGGAAATTTTAAGGCTGCTCAAGGACATAAACTAATAAGTTATGCAGCAAGTATGGGACTTAATAGTTTGTCTACAACTGAGGCAATACAAATACAAAAGTGGCTAAATAAATTTAGTAAAATCACAGTCCGAGAAACGTCTTTAAAGAGTTTGCTTACTTGTTTAATAACTCAACCAATAGATTTAGTTGTTGATCCTACTTTTTTATTAAATTCTCAAGAATGGGATAAAATCTCAATCAAACCTACTATAAGTAAACCATATATTCTCATATATCAAGTCATAGAACATCCAGAGACTTATAAAACGGCCTATCAAGTAGCACAAGATTTAGGGCAGCTGGAAGTTATAGAAATTGCGTCTAAGATAAAAAATAATCATATAAATCATCAGGTTATTTATGATGCTACACCAGAAGAGTTTATAGGTTGGATACAGAATGCGCGCTTTATTGTAACGACATCTTTTCATGGAACTGCTTTTTCTTTAATTTTCAAAAAGGCTTTTGTTTGTATAAAGCAAAATAGGCCTTCAGACTTAAGAATTGAATCTATATTATCTCAAAATAATTTATTAAATCGATTTATAGATGGTTATAATGCAACTAATTTGTCGGATTTATTTTCTCCACCTGTTTTTGAGTATAAAGATATAACAGTCTCTAAAAAAATATTAATAGAATCCATAAAGGAAAATGACTGAGTCTGTGAAATAATATATTGTTAATGAAAGTGTTTTGTTTATATTGATATAATACCTTACATAGGATATAATATTTTTATCTGCTTTAGTAAAGTAAAATATCGTTGTATATGTTCTATATCTCTCAAGCGGAGTTGTTGCATATACTATAATAGATTTTTACTTGTGAATAAAATTCAGTATATGAGTGCTTTATCCTAAATTATTATAGACAATGTAGTATTGGTAAGTAACGTTTTCTATAAATGATTATTATATAATATAATGTGTGCAAATAGGATGAATATAGTTGTATTTATTTTGATAGTATTTACTTTCTTTATTGGTAGTAATGTACTTTCGAAATATAATATCCAATTTCAACATCATAAAATATTTTTAATTATATTATGTTTGTTGAATTTTAAAAAAATATATAGTAATGGTGCAAAATTATTTCCTCAGGCAATACGTTTGTTGATGTTTACTATTCTTTATACTGTATTTAAAATACTTACCGGGGGTAGTTCTGGTAATACGAATATGGGAATGATTGTGATATTGCCAATTTTGATTTTTATAACTTTTCTATCTACAGAGGGAACATGCTTGGCACATAAGTATAAGAATGTATTATATATTGCTTATTTATTTGAATGTGGTATCGCGATTATAGAGAAAATATTGTATGTAAATATATTTCAATTAGACATTGGTGATGAAACAATTCTAATGTCCGAACTGTCATCTCAAAAGTTTCGCTCAATAGGGTTATATGGTCACCCTCTGCAGAACGCTTTAGTTGTATTTACTTTTATTTTGTTTATTTTGATTTATGAATCTAATATTAAATTAAAGTTCTTATTGTCGATCATTGGTGTTATTTCAATATTTTGTTTTAATACACGTGCTGCAATTGTTATGTCCGTTCTATGTATTGCGCTTTATATGTTATATTGGATTAAAGTTACAAAAAAAACTAGCGGGATACGAATAACGGTATTAGTATGCATGTTTATAGTATTTGTGATAATATATAATTTGTACTCATCTGGTGTCATAGGTGGTAGATTATCTTCAATGGGTTTATATGATGACGATAGTGCTTCTGTAAGAATTGCAGCATGGACAATATTTGACTATTATGATTTAAGTGATTTTATTTTTGGAATAAATAGTACAGAACTTGAGTTGTTAAAATATAGAGTAGGTTTATATGCAATAGAAAACTTTTGGCTAAACTGGATATTATCATATGGGGTGTTATTTGTGGCAGGATTAATTATGTTATATATTCCTGTAATGAAAAAACTTTTTAAAAAAGAGTCAAAGTTTAACACGTTTTTTATTATTGTGCCATTTTTTGTTCTTGCAAGTACCAATCCGTCTCTTGCTGTGTCAATTGTTCCAATGACGACTTTTTTGTTGTTATCTTATATTATGCCTAAAGATTTAAAACAATAATATGTCTACATCAATTTCAATAATAATTCCAATTTATAATGCAGCATCATATTTAAGAGAATGTTTAGATAGTGTGTTGATGCAGTCGTTTACTGATTTTGAATTGATTCTTGTAAATGACGGTAGTATAGATAACTCATTAACAATATGTGAAGAATATGCTCAAAAAGATAAACGAATAAGAGTAATAGATAGTCAGAACTGTGGTGTCAGTACAGCTCGAAATAAAGGTTTACAAATGGCGAGTGGTCGTTGGATTACTTTTGTTGACGCTGATGATTATTTTCTTAATAATGCACTTTCTATTCTTTATGAAAGAGCCATGCAAACAGGTGCTGATTTTGTTTTGGCTAATGCTTTGAAACTGAAGAATGGAAAATATAGCGAATTACATAGTTTAAAAAATGGAGTAATGTCTACCCCCATAATGTCTATTAAGCATTTTGCCTTATGGGGATATTTATTTAATGGGAACATAATTAGGAAATACGGATTAAGGTTTATTGACGGATTGGCGTATTCAGAAGATCGTATCTTCATTTATCAAATGGCGCGTTATTGTAAGACGATAGCTTTTTGCAATAAGCCTATTTATGTATATCGCATTAATGACACATCGGCATGTGCGAGTCGTGATGGGGTTAGAAAAGCCTGTCAACATATAGATGCAGCATATTATCTTGATAATATAGCTCAAGCATACAAAAGTGAAAACAAATGCATTTTTAACTATTTGCATAAGCAAAGAAATCATGTCATTAAATTGGGGCTTTATCAGTTTTTTTACACGAATACATCTATTAGAAAGTTGAGTATTGTTACATCCCAATATAAGAAACGTTTTGGGACGGGGTGGATAAATCTGATGAATTATTATATTTTTCTTGTGAATAGTTGTTTTACATATTATAGACGACAAATAATTAAATTCAAAAAATAAATTTATTGTGATTTTTAATAAAATCGCAAGCTGCAGTTTGACTTAAAGCTTTTAAAACTATTAATTTGGAAATAGTATAGTTTGATTATACGTTGGTATGATTTACTGTTTTTATAAAAAGTTATATATAAGATTGATGAAAATATGATACCAAAGATTATTCATTATTGCTGGTTGAGTGATGAAATTATTCCGGCAAAATTACAGAAATGCATAAATAGTTGGCATGAGAATCTGCCACAGTATGAAATAAAACGATGGTCAACCCAAAATTTTGATGTAAATAGCGTGCCATTAGTAAAGCAGGCTTATGAAGAAAAAAAATGGGCATTTGCTGCAGATTATATAAGATTATATGCCTTATATACAGAGGGGGGCATATATTTAGATTCTGATGTTATGTTGTATGGAGATCTATCAAGTTTATTTGATGCGGACTTTATTTCTGCTGTTGAATACCATCCAACAATCAATGATAAGAGAACAAATATAGATTTGTTGGATAACAATTGTAATAGAATTGGAAGTAACAAGAAAGTATTTGGTATTGGCATACAGGCTGCAGTGTTAGCGTCTTGCAAGGGACATCCATTCTTAAAAAAATGCCTTGATTTTTATGAAAATTATTCTTTAGACAATTTATTGAAAGAACGTTTAACGGCACCGACAGTGTTAGCGTATAATGCTGAATCTTATGGATACACGTACCAAAACAAGGAACAAAGATTACAGGAGTCAATACATTTGTATTCAACAAAACTAATTAGCAATTTTGATCAAAAGAATAAAAAAAGTTTAGCTGTACATTATTGTGCTGGTAGTTGGGTGAAGAAGACAAAGTATCGTCAATTTATCAGATTCTTAAATCGATACAAAGTATATAGAATATTTAGAGATTGTATAAAAAAAATGATATGATTCCGAATATTACTTATGCGCTCAATCATGACTTGTGTACAGGTTGTGGTATTTGTCAATCTGCTTGTCCACAAGGTGCAATTAATATTATTGTAAATAAGGGACGTTTCGTTCCGCAGATTGATGATTCGAAATGTAAAAACAGCAAAGGGTGTCATCGTTGTTATGAGGCGTGTCCTGGAGTCGGTATTGATTTACAACGCATAGCAGGAGAACAGTTTTCTGCGCCTGACACCAAGTGCGACAAATGGATAGGGCGTTATTTGAAATGTTTTGTAGGATATAGTAATGATAATGACATCAGGTATCACTGTGCATCTGGCGGCATGGTAAGCCAGTTCCTGATATTCCTGCTAGAAAAAGGATATATAGATGGGGCTGTAGTTACTGCGTTTGATCCTACTAATGAACTTCTTGTGCGCTCGTATATTGCCCATAACCGTGAAGAAGTCTTACGTGGGAAAAGTAGTAAATATGCACCTGTTTCTCTTCATGGTATGGCACAGGCGATTAAGCAGGAAACAGGTTCAAGGTTTGTTATCGTGGGTTTACCGTGTCATATTCAAGGATTTAGGAAATTAGAAGCAATTGACCGTAAATTCAGGGAGAAAATAACAGGTTATTTTGCTATTTACTGCTCTTCGGGACGTACATTTTATATGACAGAACATATATTTAAAGAGCATAAAATAGAAAAGGAATATTTGAGCTATTTTGCGTATCGTGATGAAGGATGTTTAGGCTCTATGGTCGCAAAACAACATTGTGGAGACATTGTTGGTCGTAATTCTGGAAAGACAAATAATATAGAGAAAGTTTTTAAAGAACGGTATCAGAGTTACTATCATCCAAGAAGAAGTTTCTTCATCCCTCGCAGATGCCTTTTTTGTATTGATCATTATGGCGAATTGGGGGATGTTTGTTTTGGCGATATACATATAGAGCCTTACATGCAGGATAAAATTGGAATTAACTCTTTGGTAGTTAGAACGCAGAAGTGGTTGGATTTATTGAAGCAGGCGGAGGGTGAAGGTGTTGTTACATTGAATGAAATTTCAGCTGAAACATTGAATAGCTCGCAGAAAATGGCCAGTAAGAAAAAGGGACGTAATGCACGTTTTATAGCATTGAACAAGCGAATAGGCCGTGTCGTGCCTGTCTATGATGTGGTCTTACCTCAAAAAATAGGAATAAAAACGGTTGTAGATTATGCGCAGAACCGTGCCCAACAATTTTTAGGAAGCCATAAGTGCCTGTGGTGGTTGGTTAGTTTGTTGAAAAAGGATACAAGTAATTTGAGGTGATAATATGAAAAATAAAATTGGATATGTTATAGCTTATCGTAAGGGACATAATAATTATGGGACTTCACTGCAGGGGTATGCATTATTGAAAAAGATGCAACAATTAGGGTATGAGGTTGAAGTTATATCTTATATAAAACGGCTGTCTTTATTGCAAAAGGTTAGATTTGTTGTCAATGCTATTCGTGTTGGTGGAGGGAATAATATCTGGAAACGCATGATTTCTAAACAAGTGCTAAGGCAGCATCCTCAATATGCATCAAATATAGGAGAACGAACACAAGCCGTAGATGCTTATAAAGAGAAGAAATTAATTCCGTTGTTTCGTGAGTATGTGGGATATGATGCTTTGCATGAAGGGTCTAAAAATTATTCAGCTGTCGTAGTTGGAAGCGACCAGGTATGGACCCCAATGAGCTTGCCTAATAAATTCTTCAATCTTTTGTTTGTTGATGATTCTGTGCCGAAAGTAGCCTACGCTTCCAGTTTTGGAGTATCTCAGATTCCTCAATTCCAGAAGAAAGCGACAGGTGCATATTTGGATAGATATTATAAAATAGGTGTACGTGAACAGCGTGGAAAAGAAATAGTAGAAGAGCTTTCGCATCAGCATGCGACTGTTGTAGCAGATCCAACGTTGTTGTTAAGTAAGGAAGAATGGGAAGAGGAAATCTCAAACGCACGTCCAAATGAAAAGGAACCTTATATCTTCTGTTATTTCCTTGGTACAAATCAAGATGCAAGAAAAGCAGTTAATGAGCTGAAAAAGAAAACAGGACTTAAAATAATTACTATAAGGCACATGGACGAGTATGTACCAGAAGATGAAAGTTTTGGGGATGAAGCCCCGTATTTTGTTGACCCTAATGATTTTGTAAAATATATTAGTCAAGCATCATACGTATGTACTGATTCATTTCATTGTACGGTATTTTCTATTATTTTCCATCGCCAGTTCATGACTTTTTATAGGTTTGCATCAACAAGTAAGACTGGAAGAAATTCAAGGATTGATTCTCTTTTTAATGTGTTGGGTATTGATAAGAATCATATTTATAAAGGGAATATATCCTTGATAGATAATAAAATAGCTTGGGGACAAACAGACGAAAGATTAACAGGTTTAAGAAAAGAGAGTATTAGTTTCATAAAAGAAGCTTTGGGCTAATATTAAATATATATTTAATATAATGAAGAGTGTTGCAATAGTCATAGGCTGGATAAATAAGGGCAGGCCTGCAGATTGTGGAGAGACAATGAAAAACCAGCTGATGATACAAAAGTTGGAAGAACTTGGTGTGAAGTGTTATCTTGCTGATTTTAAGAACTGGCGCAAGCATCCGTGGGTATTCCTGCAACTTTTGTGGTATATGTTGGCGCATCGGGATGCAACATTGATATTTTCTACATCTACGCAAAATGTTTATCCAATGATGAAATTAATGAAGCGGATAGGTTGGAAACAGCATACGGTGCATTGGGTAATTGGCGGCTCCTTGGGCGATAAAGTGGAAAAGGGAATTTATTCAAAAGACGTGATTGGATATATGGATTACACAATAGTTGAAAGTCCCATAATGAAAAACCAACTTGAATCATGCGGCGTAAAAGGTGTAATCACATTACCTAATTTCAAACCAATAAATTATTATCCGGATATTAAGGAACGTATATCGTCTGTTGGTAATCGTCCGTTAAAGTTCGTGTTCCTTAGTAGAATTATGCCGGAAAAAGGATGTGATTATATTATAGAATGTGCAAAACAACTAAATGACCAAGGGCTGGAACAAGATTATATAATTGACTTTTATGGAGCTGTAGCAAAGACTTATGAAACAGTTTTTAGTGAAAAAATAAGCTCTTTAAATAACGTAATTTATAAGGGTTTTCTCAATTTGCGTGAGAACTCGGGTTATGACAAGCTTGCAAGTTATGATGTAATGCTTTTCCCTACATATTGGAAAGGAGAGGGTTTTGCAGGAGTCTTTATTGATGCATTTATTAGTGGTTTGCCGATGATAGCAAGTGATTGGGCGCATAATCGACAATTTATGACGGAAAATGAGACCGCAATGTTTGTGCCTGTTCATAATGTAGCTGCGCTTAGAGATAAAATGCGTGAATGTATTGAGGGGAAGCAGGACTTAAAGCGTATGTCATTGTGTTGTCAAAAACATGCTGAAGTTTATAATGTAGATAATGTAGTGACAGGGAGTTTATTGAAGAAAGTTGGGATAATCCAATAAATAATGGCTAGGAATAGTCAAAGTGTTTTCGTGTATTTTATTTTGATAGTTTTTATTTGCCCAATAATAGTGGGTTAATAAGAAGATACCTATATTTATTTTTTTATGAAAAAATTAATCATACCAATAGTAGAACTATTGGCAAACTGGCATATACTTACTCCGATACGTGTTGCAAAGTTGCGTTATATGTATATTATGCATAAATGGCCACACTTTGAGCATCCGAAGGATTTGAACGAGAAAATAAATTACCTGAAGTTTTACGGAGACACCTCGAAGTGGCCAATGCTTACAGACAAATATGCAGTGCGCAAATATATAGAAAGCATTGGACTGGGCGATACATTGGTAAAACTATATGGTAAATGGGATTCTGTTGAAGATATTGATTGGGATAGTCTGCCGGATAAATTCGTGATGAAGTGTAATAACGGTAGTGGTGATGTGCTGATTTGCAAGGACAAGGCGAAGCTTGATATTGAAGCAACAAAACGATATTTTGATAAAATGCTTCATCGGGAGTTTGGAGTTGTTAGCGCGGAACCGCATTATGCTCTGATAAAGCCTTGTATTATCGCCGAGGAACTGTTGGATGCGTCAACACAACCATGTGGGTCTTCGTCTTTAGTCGATTACAAGATTTGGTGTTTTAATGGCAAGGCACATAATATTTGCTGTTATTATGACAGAAAAGGCTTTGATGCCAATAAAAGTGTTTATGATTTAAAATGGCAATATCGTCAAGAATACATGGCTTCTACAAAGCATTATAAGGATAGTGGTAAAAGAATACCAAAGCCTGCGTGCTTGGATGAGATGATTAATATTGCGGAAAGACTTTCTACCGGTTTCCCTGTTGTACGGGTTGATTTATATGAAGTAGATGGGAAAATTTATTTTGGAGAATTGACTTTTACAGCTCATAGTGGTTGTCTTAATACATTCTCTCAAAGATTCCTAGATGAAACCGGTGCTTTAATAAAACTGAACTAAAGATGAAAAAGATTTTAGCCGTTGCGTCTATCGGGGGGCATTGGGTCCAATTATTACGCATAGCCAAGCCTTTAGAGGAGAATTATGAGGTGGTGTATATGTCTACCCATCCCAAATGCCAGTCAATGGTGGGCGATTGTGGTTTCCATACAATAATGGATTTTAGCAGATGGAATGCATGGAAGATATTGCCTGCGTTTTTTTCTGCATTGAATGTGGTGCGGAAGGAAAATCCGCATGTGGTAATAACAACAGGTGCCGCGCCAGGGCTGGTTGTGCTGTTTGCCGCCTTCTGTTTGCGGAAAAAGACGGTGTGGATAGACAGTATTGCAAATGTAAACCATCTTTCGTTGTGCGGACGGGTGGCGAAGAAGTTTGCTTCACGATTCTATACTCAGTGGAAGGAGTTGGAAGATAAGGATGTCTTCTTCGCCGGAAATGTGATTGGTTAATTGGTAATATTCTCAACAATCTTAAAAATATACACTTAAATATTTTATAATCAATATGTTATAAGAAAGGTAATTTTAATGGAGAAACAAATAAGGAACAAAAATAGGAATTAAAGTGATTTCTCATTTTTCTATTTGCACTCTGTTTCTTTCTTTTCGTTTGTTTGCTTTCAGAGTGCATTCCGAGCAATTTTATCTGCTCTCATCATTCGAAGAATTTGCTCCTAACTTTAACTAACAAATTATTTGCAGCTCATAAAGAGAATACAAATTATTATCTCTTGAAGTTGTATTGCTTGTAGCAAAGATAATCTTTTTTGTACAGGCAGCCAAAAATGCCTGCCTATATTTAGTTTAATTTAGTTTAGCATATATAAGGCTAACAAACTAAACCAAACTGGATTTTCATGTTACTTTTTGTGATTTTCCCATTCTACCCATACAGCCAAAAGAGAAGATAAGCTCTTGCCTCTTTTCTCTTTTCGCTGCGATACTCTTTTACTTCATAGCTACCTTTTACACACATCCGTACCGAGCAAACTCCCACATGCTCGCATATCAACTTTCGGTCTGCCTGATGGGAATTGTGTCGCAAAGGTATTTGCCATGTCTTTATTGTATGCAAGGTTGTAACCTGAAGGTTCACTACAAAATCTCCACGCTCCGCTTCGCAGAGGTAGTATTTTGTAGTGAAACCCTGCATACATAGCCATGCCACCTGTTGAAGCGACATAATTTCAATCAAGCCCGAAAGTAAGTGAAATGCTACAGGAGGGAAAGTAACAAACTTAAAACTTGGTATTTATGGCAAATTATGCAACCAACATTTTCCACGCAAGAACGGAAAATAAAACAGACCTCGACAAAATAGAGGCTTTCTTGGATGACACTTTCAGCGAATTTACCAATCGATATGGTGATAGTGTAGATGCAGAATTTTCCTCTCGTTGGGTGTATCCAGAAGAAGAAATCAAAAAATTGGTAGAATCGTTGGAGGACAAAGATAAAGTCTATATCAAGATTCTAACCTATGAATTTGAAGACGAGTACGTGAGCTTTAGAATATTCTCTCAGGGAGAATGGAAGGTCAAATTAGTAACTGAATGAGTAGAAGAAGATAAAGTAAAATTATGGTCTATCCTACACTTTGCTTATTCTATAAGAGACACACGGATGGAACGATTGTCGGTGATTTCGACAACAAAATCACTGTTCGTTTCATCTGTGGCAAAGAGAGAGTATTAAATACTGTGATGAAGTAATTTTTACAATTTTACAACATAGAAACCATGACACAGATAGCAATGAAATTCGTCCAATGGGATGTGCCCGAATTGGAAAAACTGAAAGATAGCAAGGTTTACAAATTACGGGAACGTCTTGATAATGGCGACAAGTTGAGTCGGGAAGAAAAGAACTGGCTCACCCGCAATGTGAAAGAGTGCTACCATTTCAAAAGAGGTATCGCTTTAATGGGCTACCGTTTTGACTTCTCCGATGTTCTCAAACGGTATTTCGTGAAACAACACGGACATATTGCCGAATATTATGCCATTGACAAAACCGCACTACGTTCTGTCCTATATGGTCGAATTGAAGATATAATCGAAGTACAATAAAAATCAAAAGAAGCATGAAAGTAACAATTGAACACAGCTTTTGCCCCTATTGTGACGAGGTAACTGAACTTTATTTCCGAATCATTAACACGATTCTTTTTTCTGGCAATGAGGCGGAATTGCGTGAAAGCATGAGACAGTTGGAGAAAAAAACTCCACTTGATGAATATTTCACATACGGTTACGGTGCACGACACCTTTGGGTTTGCCAGCGACGTCCCAGCGACAAAACCAAAATATTCGAGCATCGTATTATGATGGTTGAATTTCAATGACACCTTGGACAAATATCATCGACTGGCTGGAATGGAATCACCCATTTCAGCCTTACTTCCATTTTCTTTTTATAACTTTTTCTTTTGGCTGCGCCACTCCCTTTTGTAGAAACCAGCCATTCGCACAAAGCGAATTGGAAACCACTTTGTGAAAAGTCTGGTTCTTCCTGCCGTTTTTCCTTCCAGTTCCATTTTTTTTCGATGCGGATATCACTATCCTCCAAGGATGGGCTACCTACGCTTCTGTCCACTCTTGGCTGACACATTCCTTATGCAGTGGCCTTTTTTCTGATTGGATGGTATTCTGTTTGTTACAGTCTCAATTCAAGCCAGGCATGTCTCGCTTTGGCTTTGCTATTCTTCACTGACTTTCGGACGGATGTCTCGCCTTTGTGCCGACATTTGGATTTGCTCTTTTTCCTTATCATTACCGGTTTACTTGTTTCCCATTTTCCATAATCGCTTTTTATCGAAGCAATCATCATTTTTCCTCTGCAAAGATAGTATGCCGACGGGAACGACATGGTTGTCTTGACCAATGGCGTAGCCGCTTCAATCTTCCTTTATCGAGCCTTCGATTTTACCTGTGGCTAAAAATAAAGCGTATTGACGCGCTATCCTTGGTGCATCCCTTAAACGACATCTACTTTTTAGGCAGTGTAAAAATTGATTTAATAACTTCTAAAAGCAATTCAACATGAAAAAGATTGAAAACAATTTCACAGTAACCGGATTCTTAGGTAAAGACGCTGAAATCCGAGAGTTCACCAACAGCAGTGTCGCACGTTTCCCATTGGCCGTAAGCCGTCAGGAAAGGAATGCCGAGGAAACCAACCGCATTTCAGCCTTTATGAATATTGAGGCTTGGCGTAAAAACGAGAATACTGGGTCATTCGACCAACTGACCAAAGGTACGATGCTCACCATTGAAGGCTACTTTAAGCCTGAAGAGTGGACCGACAAGGTCGGTGTGAAGCACAATCGTGTTGTTATGGTGGCTGTCAAGTTTTATCCTCCTATCGAAAAGGAGGATGTTCCTGAAAAGCCGGTAAAGCCCGTGAAAAAAGGCAAAAAATAATTCTTGCCTTATCATGAACAAAGCGATCTTTTGGTCGCTTTTGTTTTGCTCATGACCGGATTAATACGCATCATACTTTTATAGTGACTGTTGCGATGCCAAGCTCCAAATGAAATCTTCACCCGGTAATACTGTTATACTTAGCTCCACTTGATGAACAGGCAGATTACGATTTTCAATAGAAAAAAGAAGACTCTCTCAATTCCATACCTCTGAGCAGCTTTCCAGTCCCTCTTATAACCATATTTCTTCCCAAAAGTGAGGTTACGTCCGCCGTCCATTAATTTTACAGTGCGAAGTTAAGTCGGACGTGAACCTGCAAGGCGCGTTTCATTTGCAGTCAATGCCGTTCAAATGAAATCCTTCGGATTCCGCTTCCTCCTTGCATTGTTCCCTTCTTCCGCCTTGTGGTTTGCACGTAAAATCAAATCCCACCGGACGAGGTAAAAGCCTCTGAAGGGAAGGGAAAATAAAAAATTAGAATGTATGAAACAAATAATTTGGTCAAGTGATGCTCTATTGGATGAAACAGCAAGAGAGTATTATCAAAATTTCAAGCGAGAAGAACTGGACGATGATGCCTACAAGGTCAGCGATGAAGAGTGGTCGGACGAAGTGTATAATGAATTGGGGGATGAGCGGCAGAACCTAAACAAGGATGTCAATGGAGTCATTATTGCATTTGGAGATTTAGGATTGTGGAACGGACGCAAACAAGGCTATCAAATTTTGGGTGACAACATTGCCGGGATATTACAATCTACACAGTATGATGCAGAGTGGTACGGTGACGGCTACGATATACGAGGCCGTATGTCGCACCATGATGGCACGAATTATGTTTTGTACCGTGTCGCTGAAAATCGTGACGACGCAGAACGGATTGCCGCAAAAATCTACAACTATGAAATTGACGAGAATGGTTTTCGCCAAGTTACACGTTCCCTCCACCCCTATGTGGCCGCAGTGTATGGCTGGAAAACTCTACAGGACAACCTCGTTCAGGTAAAATAGCCTGTAACCTGTACTTAAACAAATGCCGTAACGCTTTCTCAAGAGGCTGTTACGGCACTTGTGTTTTATGCCGTATATATTCTGCATAAAATGTGGTGGGAAACTATTCCTTTTTACACATTTATGAATGTTCCCGCCCAACTGTTGTAGGTGGCCGCTTGTGCCAGTTTCCTTTTTTAGACTCCGGCCCTCCTTTATAGCCCCATCCAGCTACCCCCTATATTTCTATCCCGCAAGCCTGGTTATTTCCCTGCAAAATTCGATTGCCGGCTGTCCGTCCTGTCAAGGACCGCTGACACTTGCTGCTGTAAAATCTTCCTCTCCGAAATATCGAAGAGTGTATTTTCCGCATCCTCCTTGCCCGTTCTGGCCGCCAATCCCGTGGGCAGAAAAATAATCAACCTTTCGGTACAGGAAGTATCGAAGGGAAATAAATAAAATATTAATCTTAAAATTTGAGGCATTATGACATTCAGAGAATTTATGTTAGAGAACGGTTATGAATTGCAAACAACCTTTTGGAATGATTTTTCCATTGCTGACCGATTTGGTCTTTCGGCGATACAGGACACTTTCAACCGTGCTTTTGAGGAGTGGAAAGAGAACTACAAGTATCTCACGGAACTGGTTTTAGTGCTTAACCATAAGATATGGCAGTATTATGAAACAAGGCCGGAAATTGCGACATTGTATAATACCCTTTGGGCACAAGCCAGTCAATATGCAATGGAGTATCTGAAAGATGACGAGCTAAGCTATTATTATGATGTAACGGATTAAATGTCCCAGCTCCTCCCACAGGAACAAAAGAAAGCCGGCTTTTGTCGGCTGCTCTTTGTGGTCATTCCCTTTTTTATCACTCCGTTTTACCCTTGTATAAAACGAAATTATTTCGTTTCAGGCTGCTACCAGTCAGGACTTGTTTTTTCCTGTGCAAAGGTATTGCCACGGAAAACATTCAAGTACCGCTGCACTATTTGAACACAATTTTTCAGTAGCTTTCCCGATTTTCAATCGCTCAAATGTCGCATATGCTTCATACCGCAACTGTAAAAATTCTGCCCAAATTCCTTGCCTGTTTTTCCTTGAAAGCAATCTTGAATGCACGTCAAAATCAAATCCCGACCGGAGAAGCCTAAAAGCTTCCGAAAAAAGGGAAAAAAGAACATGATGTTTAATAGCTAAATTTTAAAAGTATGGAAATTCAATTTGTGATTGTTCGTTCAGAAAATGCAGAGTATTTGTGTCACAATGTAAATGGAACGTATGTGGATGTCAGCGACCCATCAACAGAATTTGTTTCTGGAGAGGATGATTTTCGCTTGGTAGAGCCGGACAGCTCCCTAACGCGGAAAGAATACGAGTTTCGTGGAGAACGCTTTTATCTCATGCCTCAATTTTATGGCAATGGCTGGTTAGCACTTACTTTGCAAAGTGTGGAAGATGAAACAGAGTATATCGTGCTATCCGTCAATTTGGAGAGCATGGATGCACTCGATTTGCCAGACCGTACATTTATTGATGTGAATCATTATCCGGATGCAATGGAGTTTCTGGAGACAAATAATTTAGCGACCTATTCAGGTTACAAGCGTAGAAGCGGATTTGTGGAATATCCAATGGCGGTATTGAATCTTCCTTTGCTTTATCAGCACGCCCCGCAGATTTTCCAAGAGGCGAATATCGAATGTTTTTAAATGGTTTTCTGAAAGTATGGTACTGATGACTACCAAAGAGATACCGTATCGGTTAAATCCTATCGGTATGGTATCTTCTTTTGCCCGAAGACAGGTGGCATCCCCTTTTTTACAGATTGCTCCGTGCCCACTTTTTTAATTTCCTTGTTTCCCTTTTATAGCAGCGTAACTGCCTGCTTCTCTTTTACAGCCCTTATGTAATGAATGTTGATGTTTCCTGTCGTTATCCAGACTTTCGCCCGGTCTTGTTTTCGTGTGCAAAATTACGGCGAACGAACGCTATCCAAGTATCGCTACGCTATCCGAAATGAAATTTGACGTAATCTTCCTAAATCATAGATTTCGGTATTCATAAAATTTCATTTCCGATTCCTTGCACTGCGTTCCTGCTTCGTCGTTTGGGACGCACATGAAAAACAACCCTTCCGGCAAAGTCGAAAGACTTGAAAAAAGGGAAAAATAAAAAACTTAATTAAAAACGAAAACGAGTATGACAATAGAAGAAGTATTACAGCACGATTTAAAATTCAGGTATATGTTATTGGGTCGTTTGCAAGCCGACTGTGAATATTATCTTGGCTTTGGAAACAAAAGTTCTCGTCGTTTGTGGGCTGGTTCTGAAAAGACACAAATTGAATACATGACGAAAATTCACGACAGCTTCCGAGAAAACGAAAAACCCGAATGGCTGACAATGGAGCAAATCAAAGAATACAGCAATGCTATGGGAGTAACACAAGAATAATTCAAAAAAAATACCGTAATGACCTTTAACGGAGGTGTTGCGGTATTACAGTATTACAAATAAGGGTCGGAGTTTGAGAACATACCCTCTTATAATTGAGAGGGTAATAATAATCCCTCTTTTATAATTATATCATTCTCACGGCTCTTTCATTTAAGCTTAGATAAAGGCACATAATTCCCCCACCCACTTCTTATGGGAAGCAGGGATTTTGTTATGATTGATACCCAAAACGTTACGAATCCTCTGAAATTACAAATTATCTCATTTTTGATCCAGCATATGTATCATTGCGGTAAAGTCCAAGGAAAGTTCTCTGATAAGTTCGGCCGTTCCCTTAGCCTTGTCGGAGAGCTTTTTCCTTTTACCTTTCCATATCGAAAGTATTGCCAGTACCATCCTCTGTATCGTGTCAAGGTTTCTGGCGGACCTTGCACTATTCCGCCTGATGAAGTCCTGCCTCAGGTTGCGGTCAAGGTCCCAGTGCATGCTTTCTATTGCCCAATGCATTCTGGCTATTGTACTCAGCCGCCTGGCACTTCCGTGAAAACTGGAGACATAGAACCTCCTCTCGGAAGATTTCTGACCATCAGATTTTCTCTCCGTTGCAGTCCGTATTTCGACAACCGTCAGATTTCCATTCCACTTTTTCCTGTCCGTAATCAGGTCATTTCCACGAAAGATACGGCATACTCTGGTCTCTATTCTGCCATGTTCAAGAAAAGGGCCTTCCGAATATACATCCACAGGCTCTGCAAGTTCGACATTGTCCTCAACCCCATATCGCAGAGTCCTCTGGTTTGCCTTCAGCTCGATAAGGAAATCACCGCCTTTTTCCCGGATTTTATCTATGATGGCTTTCTGGAAGGACATGGCGTCTGCCGTAACTATGCATCCTGACACATCCACCTTGTTCAATAGTTTGGGTACGGAAGTTATCTCGTTGCTTTTTTCTTCACACATGTCCGTGGCAAGGGTGAAACCTCCTTCAAGGGAATAGGCGGATACGATGTCGGGGTTGCGTCCGTTTTCAAGTACCGTCCCTCTCATTGCCTTGCCGTCAATACAGAGGATGTCCCCGGCACAACCGACAAGCTCATCATGGAAGGTGGAGGTAAATTCAGACATCCGCTCAGACATGGCTTCATCATCAATATGTTTGAATATACGGCAGAGCGTAGGTTCAGAAGGCACGCCGTCCAACAAAATTCCTAAAGAGCGGAAGCGTTTCAGATTACGCTCGCCGAATCTGATTATATCCGGTCTTGTTATACACTTGCCCAGCCGTCCGAGTATTACAAGGAGAAGAATATCTTCCAGCTTGTATTTGTAGTTTCCCTTGTCTGTCCTGCGGTAATCCGGCACTGATTTCACAAATTCTTTCAGATGTTTCATTATGCTGCCACGACGGCAGAATGCATGTTTCTTTTTTATATATTAGACATGCAAAATATTGCATATCAGCAAAATAAATCGTATTTTCGCATAGCGAAAATTAAGGCGAAAATCAAAAAACGACCTCTGTCGCATTTGATTTCTGCCTACAAAAATAATTTTATATGAACGATAAAAAGAAACACCGGAAGCGGTGCTTCCTGCATCGCTGTGCGCAAAAATAATGGTTTTTCGGAGAATAACAAGGATTATAGAGGTTGTTTTAAACGAAAGAGCCGTGTATCATTCTATTCTTTTTTATATTTCTGCAAAAGGAATAGCATTCTTCTTTTATATTAATTATTTTTCATTTTATCTCCCATCTATTCTTCATCCTATCACCGGTTTGGTTTTATCAGATGCAAAGGTCGGCTATCGCGCTTGATCCTGCTACTTGAAGTGTATTTCTTACAAAATTCTTCCTTCCTGCGCAAGAGTAATTTGGCAAGAAAAGTTGCCGTATGAAGCTGTATCGACATCCGTTTACCGCATCCATAAATCCCAAAACGGTTCAATCAGTAAAGAACCGACAATATGGGAAATAAAAGTTAATACTAACCAATTCTTTAAACATTAAAATCATGCCTAATTATGTAACAAACCGTTTAGAAATAAACGCAGACAGAGAAACAGTACAAAATGTGATGGATTTCTTAAAAGGAAAAACTGATGAAGACAGTACGCCTTGCTATATTGACTTCAACAACATTATCCCTATGCCAAAGGACTTACTGATAGAAGCGTCCACTTCTGGGGAATTTGGTATGCAGTATATCATAGCACAGCAACGTAAACCGTTCAATTCACAGGATGACCTGAAAGTCATTCAATGGATGGAAATTCAGGAGGAAAAAGTCAGGGAAGAAGCATTACAACTTGGAATGACATATCTGAGAAACTGGGGAAAATACGGTTATCCTACTTGGTATGAATGGTCTATTGCCAACTGGGGTACAAAATGGAATGCCTTTAATCAGAATTTTGAAGAACCGAACGTGCTTTGGTTTGATACGGCTTGGGAAGGTGTGCCTCTGCTTATCCAAACACTCTCCGAGATATTTCCGGACGTCGAGTTTCAATATGCCTATGCGGATGAAGACCTTGGTTCCAACGTGGGCAAAGGGACTATCCGAAATGGAGAAACCGACATGACATTCCCCGATAACGGAAGTAACGAAGCCTTTGAAATTGTCTTTTTCGTAAAACCGGGATTAGAGGAATACTTGGAACTGACAGATGAGGGGTATAGGTGGAAAGCCTAAACATCTCCGGACAGACAATATCCGACATGTATTCAGGGTATATCTCAACCGATATATCCTGGATTCCTGTTGCCGGAAGCTCCGTTTATATTTATTCCATTCCACTTCCTTCTTACAATTTCACGCCTCTTGAACCAGTCTTTTTTGACCGTATTTATCCCATCCCTTGGCTGACCTACTTATCATCTTTGAAGCTGCTTTTACTGAAACCGCCAAACACGCCCTTCAAGAGCTTGCCGACAACCCAGAATACCAGCAATACAATTATAATATCTCCCATAAGTCTTACTTTTATAGTTTTAACAATAATAAAAATACAAAATAATAACCGAAAAACAAATATACGATCCTGATTATCTGAAAATTCTATCAGGAGCCACCTTCATTTGTTCCGTCCTCTTTCGGGTTCTGTTTGACACGCGGACCGCTGGTTTGGCCACGATCAAGTTTTACGCCATATTTATTGAGTATGCGCCAAATAGAACTTTTGCTGCTAAAACCGCTTGCAGCCCAAATGTCATCGAAAGAATGCCCGTTGATATACATATCCACGATTGTCTTATCCCGTTCAGCTTTAGGTAATACCTTCGGCACAGCCGGGGCTTTGATATTCTGGCGTAACTTCTCGACATGAGCGGAATATTTTCGTAGTGCGGCAATTTCTTCCGGAAATGCCCCTATTATCCACAACACATCGGCTGCTGTCGTACCGGGGAATAATTCACCGCGAGTATCAACTCTGTCATGAATGGATATGACACGTACAATTTTGATACGGCATAGTTCGATGAACGCGGCCAGTTCTCTTAAACCGCGTGCAGCATTGCTGAATTTGGATATGACTATTTCATCGCCCCTTTGAAGATTCGCCATAAGCTGTTTCCACATAGGTCTCAATGTTTCATGTTCAACTGTTTCCTCTACGATTTGTACACAACCGTATCGCTGCATCCATTCTCTCTCAGCATCAAAACTGTCATTATTTTCCTTGAATATATAGCCAACTTTTGCCATTTTAATATACACTGTTTTGATAACAAGTGCAAATATAGCACTTTCATTTTAATCTAAAATCATATCGTGGCAAAAATCTCGCTGAATCCTTTTTTTAGCTTTTTTTCTTGCACTTGTTTTCATTGATAATCATATTATTAATATGATACCAAAAATTATACTAAATGCGATATAAAAGAGCTTTTACAATAAAAATAATATATAGATTTGCATCGTTAAATATGAATTGTTAAATATGAAAATTTTAAAATCATACTACAAGACTCCATCATTTTTGACTGGAAGATGTATCGTTTCATTGGCCATATTGGGCCTGATATCATGCAGCGATAGAAATGGCAAATCATTGTCTGAAGCTACGAACGATCCTGCCGGAATATACAGGGAGTACTTATACAATATACGACGTCAGAAAGATTCCTCATTTCAAGTATTGACCAAGCATATCCTACAATGGCAAACTGTAAAAGACTCTGTTTTTAGGTATCTCCGGAATGATACGCTCAGCCACCCCCATTCCAATCAGCATGAAGAGTGTATCAGACTGCATGATTCTATCCGCACTGAGTTCTCACGCTTAGCCCTCTCAAAGACGCGTACTTATCAGGAACTTTTGGCTCTCAAAGGAGAGTTCTCACCTTATAACAATGATGAGGAACTGCATCATGCCGCTGGAGAAATCCGCCCGTTTTTCAACTCACTGGATAATCTTCCGCTTCATAAGGGTAACAAAGAGGAAATCCTTGCGGCTTACCGTATGTTACTGACTCGAACTATCCGTAACGGCATACATAGCCGCAATGAACTGATTACTTATATCACTAAAGAAGATGCTATATTCCGTGCGTTCCTCTCTCACTTGCACGATTTCGAAGGTGAGAGTATGGCTGACATCACACGTGGTACTGAACAGTGTTGTTCGCAGATATTCTTTGCCGCTGAGAGAAAGGAGATTACCTATCGGGAGGCTATGCTTTATTTGACAATGCGCACCAATCGTCGCCAAATACAAAATATGCAGATTTGTATAGAAGATGTTCGGAACAAAAAAATCAAGACTTCTTCGCAAGCACATGCTTATATATGGATGCTTATCCACCCTTATACTTCACTGGACGGATTCTCTATGACATTGCTTTCCGATAAAGAACGGAAACAACTTGACAGGATGGCGGCACAGACACCTGTGGCGTTCAAAACCTTGAGCCGAATCCTGCAATCGGAAAGTGGTCAACTGACTGAACTGCCAGGAATGCTTATGGATGTTTTCATACAGACGCTCTAACAATATAAAAAAATGAATATGTTACGACATTTTTTCAATGACTTTATGACATTTGTCCCTCTGCAACTACCGCAACTACTCGATGTGACGACAATGGAGGAAGCACAATTCTACGGTGACTACGCCCTACTGACCTTCCCGCTACGCGCCCCTTACGATTTGGAGGAAGTGATGGATCTGTTTGAGGACGATATGGAGCTTATAACTCTCTACCACCACATCCCCACGCATGCTGACAAATTCGGGCATAGCACCTGTGCATACTCCAACCCGGCATTTGGACAGATGTTCAAGATGAATTGCAAGACAGATGCAGACGGTAAGGTAAATAGCATTCTTGTCACCATCTATGATTCTCTTGAGCAGATGTACGGCGAGCTGTGCCTTGATTTGGATCTTCATTCCAAAAGTGGCACATTCAAGTATAAGAAGAACAAAGACGATCTCTTGATGGATTTCCTTTAATGGTCATGTTATGCGGGACACACTATACCGACAAATGGTTTATTGGATTAGGGAATACCGGACATGGATAGAGGTTGTTGATGACAATTTCTATAAGGAGTATGCTTTGTCAAGAAACGGATATATCAATTACATTGTTTCCCGCACGTTGGTACTGCGGGTTTACAAAGACAAAGGCTCATACGCCAAAGGCATGACATGGACAATTCCGGAACATAAACTGGATAAGGCATTGGCAGCCTACCGTAAGCAGGAGCATACGTTCAAGCAACGTATTAAGAAAGCAGCGATATACCTTTCACCGAGGGACGCCGAAGTTATCATCCTATTGGCCACCCACAATATTGTCCAATTAGAGTTGATGATATCCCCCATTCAAATACGCGAGAAACCCTATTATTTATGATTTGGAATATACTACAACTTATCTTCTGTATAACGCTTTTCGTATTGCCATTAGCATTGTACAAAAGCCACCGTTCTTTTATGGTAAGGTTCTACGATGCTATGATACACAGTGTAAAGGCTCGTAAACTATATGTACAGGTCGTATTGATTCTGCTATTGCTCTTCCACTATGTTTACATCAGCGGACATGTTGGCGAGTTCGGTGTTTTTCTTTCAACTGCTATCTGTGCCACTATATATTCATTTAGGAGAGCGGACAGATTGTTAAGAGGTTTATGTGACCGACCATGTATGTTTGTCATACTCTCATTGGTGGCTTTGACCATCAGTTTTGTTCCACACTTGTACACAACGGCGGTAACTGCCGCCTATCTTCTTTTGGCTGCCCTGTTCTATCCCTCTGTTCGGGTTATGACCGAATTTCAGGACATAGGCATAATCTCTGAATGGATGAAATTCCCCAGACTATTAGCCGAAAGTTATTATGACCATCATCACGCGATATTGCCGCAAGATGCGGATAGCGGCAACACTGATATATCCGCACAGTAGTAATAATTAAAAAATGAAATGAAAATGAAAACCAAGCAGAAAATAGCTGTCCCTATATTGGCAGACAGAGAAGTATTTGACTACCTCAAGGAGAAAGTCGGTGAACGAAAAACAAAGACAGAAGCCTTCTGTGATTTATTGGATAAATCTTTGGCAGGTTTTGTTTCCCCTTTTTTAAGGAACAAAGGCTACGAACTTCAACCCAACCAGTGCCACGTGACTGTTTCTGACCTTTCATCGGAATGGCATTGGCATAGGGCTACTGTCCGTTCTTTTTTGGATGTAATGGAAGAGTTCGGCTTGTTGAATCGCATCCGGCTTTCCAAAAGCGTCATCATTACCATGACTGTGCAAACCAGCCAATCCACGGGGTCTTGCAATGGACAGAAGAAGTTGAACCTTGCAGAACAGCTACGTGAGGCATTGTCCGATTGGATAATCGGCAAAGTGTCCCTTGACGAGATCGGAATCAAGTGTGAGCAACTTGTTCGTCGGGCAATGGATGAAGCTGGCATATGCGATAGCTGCCCATCTCCGGACAGTATCATTCGCATCAATCCGGCAGCGGATGATGATGAACGAGCTGTCAAGATTCGTATGGTAGCTTTGGAGTGCATTACATTTGCCGCTATACAACGGGCACTGCGTAAGTCGAGATTCGATGACAGTGCAGAGTTTATGGACTACTTCCGATTGGAATTGTATGGGGACTGGACAGGACTTATTGCAACTTCGAAAGGTATTGCCGGGCTTATTCTTGATGTAGATAGGGATGAAAATTCCGATTATGATGAAGATGACAGGGAGTTCCTTAAAACGCTTTTTAAGCCTTTTCTGGCATTTGCGGCAAAGGCACAGGAGGCAACGTATCAGATTGGAGGTTGAAAACAGAATGTATAACCGCAACAATCCACTTTTGTATCCAGTGAAGCCCTCCTGCCAGTTATAGAAGGCATCCGGGCTTGCCCGCCTGCCACGAACAAAGGGAAGGGGGAGCCTAATACCCCACCTGCCTGACGTTGGTGGGAAGGGTGTCCGAACAAGCAGCAAGCTGGGACACGGTAGATTGTCCGAAACAATATGAAAAACGTATGGCAAATCAAAAACAGGTACTCGACGTGCAGGTGTCGAAAGGGATTACCACCGCCCAAAGTAATGAACATCTGCGTGACCGTAGTGAAAAGGCAGAGAAGTACGCTATGAGTAAGGGAAATTATGATCCTACGCGTAAACGGCTGAACTTCGAGATTGCGCCCGGAGGTAAAATACATCCCATCGACACAAGCCGTAGCATTCCCAAACGGATGGCGGACATATTAAGTCACCGTGGAATCAAAGATCCTAATGAGGGGCTGCTCGAACCAAAATACCGCACGGTGGTAAATATCATCTTCGGCGGTTCACGGCAGCGAATGCAGGAACTTGCTTTCGGTACGCAACAGGTGGACTTTGAAAAAGGTGCGGACAATACCCGCATCGAACGGAAGCGTGACATTGAACGCTGGGCCAAGGATGTTTATTCATTCGTTTGTGGCAGATATGGTGAGCAGAACATCGCTGCATTCATTGTACATCTGGATGAATTGAACCCGCATATCCACTGTACGCTTCTGCCAATCAAGGATAGTCGCTTTGCGTACAAGGAAATCTTCGCCGGTAAGGATAAGTTTGAATATAGTGCAAGAATGAAACAACTTCATACGGACTTTTTCGCAGAAGTCAATACAAAGTGGGGAATGTCAAGAGGAACAAGCATATCCGAAACGGGTGCACGGCACAGAACGACTGAGGAATACCGCCGAATGTTGTCTGAAGAGTGTACAACAATCGAGGATAATATCAAACTCCATCAACAGGTATTGGGTGAACTTCAATCAGACATCCGGTTGGCAGAACGCAGAGTCAAAGGGCTTACGACAATGGTTAGCAATCTTGAAAAGCAGAAAACTGAAAAAGAAACCTTGTTATCGGCAGCCGAGTACAATTTAAAAGAAAACAAAGGCAATGCGGCAGAATTGGCAATCCAAATACAAATGTTGGAAAAAGAGCTGCAAGGAATCATCAGGCAACTGGCAGACAAGCAGGAAAAGTTGCAGACGGCTGACCGGCAACTCATCGAACTGAAAAAGGATATGGGAGCCATTGAAGAACGTACCGAAGAACTCAAAGAGGAGGCCTATCAATATTCCCGTGATGTACACTCCAAAGTGGATAGCTTGTTTAAAGACGTCCTACTGGAGAGTGTAATCAGCGAGTATCGTAACGCATCGGCACAAATGAATGTTTCAGAACGGCAGCTCTTTGACGGTTCACTGGTACAGTCTATCGCCGAGCGGGGTACGGAAATCATGCACTGTGCGACAATGCTATTTCTCGGAATGGTAGATGATGCCACTACATTTGCCGAATCACATGGTGGTGGAGGCGGAGGGAGTGACCTCAAATGGGGACGCGACGAGGACGAGGACAATCGAGCATGGGCACTTCGCTGTATGAGGATGGCGAGCCGCATGATGCGCTCGACTATCGGCAAGAAATCTAAACGGTAAATGGCATACGCCTTACACCAGATTAAAAGTATAACTAATGAAATCATTGGAATATGACGAAACAAATTATTTTCATCTTCGCTTTGCTCTGCACGTTGCAGGCACAAGCAAGTGTACAACCCGTACAGAAGGACACTGTACGACACACTATTCATTATGAAGTAGCGGAATTGCTTCAACCGATGCAGCCCGTCTATCTCAACGGGGTGCTACTTCCGGCATCTCGAACCGGCAACTGGTTTGTTAGCATATCCGGAGGTGCGACAGTTTTTCTTGGTACACCTCTCGGTTGTGAAGACCTTTTTGGACGAGTGAAACCTTCGTACAGCCTCGCCGTCGGCAAATGGTTTACTCCTTTGGTCGGCGCAAGGGTAAATTATAGTGGCTTGCAGTTTAAGGATGCACAATTATCTACGCAGGACTACCATTATATCCATGCAGATCTCCTGTGGAATCTCCTTGGACGCAGATATGCCCGACAGGAACAGGTACGTTGGAGGCTTGCACCCTTTATGGGTGTCGGTCTGCTACATAACGCCACCAACGGGAACAATCCCTTTGCGCTTTCTTACGGCATACTAACACAATACCGTATTTCCAAACGGGTTAGTGCTATGCTGGAACTCTCTAACACAACTACATTCCAGGATTTCGACGGATATGGCTATCCAAACCGTCTGGGCGATCACATGCTTTCGCTGACTGCCGGATTCACCTTTCATCTCGGTAAGGTCGGCTGGAAGCGCGCGGTGGATACGGCACCATACATCCATCGGAACGAACTGCTTGTCGATTATGGCAACTTCCTTTCGGAGGAGAACAGGCGTTATGTGGGACGTCACAATCAAGATAAGCGAACACTCGTGGAATTAAAGAAAATTCTGGAAATCGAAGGACTACTCGATACATATAGCCATATCTTTGACAACGACGATATAACCGGATGCAGATATCCTATAAATAATTATAGCGGTTTGAACTCGCTTCGTGCAAGATTGAAGCATAGCTATTGGGACGGGTCGTCACCTCTTGACACGACTATTCTTCAGACAGAGAATGGAAAGCCATCATATAATTACACGGCTTCCCGAAATGTGCAGTCCGCCCATCAGGACACCCTCGCTATGGATTCCACGGTTCTTTCATACGCTGATGGAGAGTGCATCGGTACACCCATCTATTTCTTTTTTGCTCTCAATACGACACATCTGACGGATACCTCACAGAGGCTTAATCTTGACGAACTGGCTCGTGTAGCTAAGAAATACAGTTTATCCGTGAGGGTAACTGGTGCTGCTGACAGTTCTACAGGAACATCAAGTATCAATGATTCTTTGAGTATATCGAGAGCAGGTTTTATTACCGCAGAACTGGAACAACGTGGAATACCAGCCAAGCGGATTATCAGAGTTAGCAAAGGTGGAATTGCCGACTATACGCCCGTGGAAGCCAACAGACATACGAAAGTGGAGTTGTTTTTTCCAAAAGCGAAATAGAAATTTCGCATAATTGATGTTTAACTTTGTCATAATCAATGAAGCCTCTCCGCTGTGAAGCGAAGAGGCTTTTTCGATATGGTACACGTGAAGTTCGCCATTTTCCTACTGTCAGAACCAGAATGAAAATTATTTCGATGCTTCAAGTGACTCTTTTCTGAACTGTTTGAGAAGTTTTTCAAGTTCAAGTGATACTTTGCGGGCACGAGTTCCGGCAGCTTTGTTGCCTTTCTCCATCTGGAGGTTGGCATCTTTTGAGAATTGATCGAACAATTCACAGATTTGTGTAAATGTTTTTTTCATTGTTATGTTCTTAATATTATATAATACGCTGGCAAAGATAGCAAAAATATTTTTTTAGGACTTATATTAGCTCTGTTATATATTTCGCCTATAATATGATACCCCTTTTTATGTTTTTCCATTCTGAGTATTCCCTTATCGCACCATCGGCAAATCTGGCCGAAGAGATTTTATATGCAAAGGTACAGTGTCCGGACGATTGTCAAGCACCGCTATGCTAACGGTTCCTGGATATTTTACGGCAGCCTTCCTCAAATCAAAGATTGACTTTCAGTCCCCTTCTCATTGCAAGGTATAAAAGGACAAGCCTGCTTCTGCTCTTACATTCGAAGGTTGGGTATTCCGTTCCATTCCATTTACTGTTTACTTGTCTTATCGCCCTTATTCCACTGTTAATCCTGCATAAAAATCAATCCCCGGCAAGAAGCCGAAAGAGCTTCAAGCAAAGGGAAATAATAAATCAAAGAATATGGGAAAATACGATTTTATCAAGTTGGGTAATCTTCTTTATTGGCATGACCCAGATAGTGGTCTGTCTAATGGGGTTTACCAAGTGGCTTCTATTCCGGAAAACATTGAAGAGGATAGCGTTATTTTGATTGCATCTGATACTTCGGAAGCGGAGGTTTTTCCTTCTGAATTATCACCGATACATACCGGTAGAAGTCATAAAGAAGACTTTTTGCGTTGGAAAACAGAACGTGAAGCTGAAGGTATTGAGTTTTACGACCACCTTTCCAAGGTGATGGATACGGAAAACGACTTGAGTGTGGGAGATATGGTGGCGTTTACAAACGATTATGGAGTGATATTTGGACCTTGTGAGGTCTTAGCTTTTGGGAATCTCTGTAATAGTGGCAGATGTGTATATATTGACAGTGATTCTTATTGGTTTCCTAACCGTCCCGACCAACTCACCATCATGAGAGGTGCGGAATGACAATAACATATCCACCTGTAGCCAAAGCGGGTGGATAGCATTTCCTTGTATTGTATATTCAGCCCGATTACTCTTATAGCCATGCTCCACCGAACTCCCACAACCGGTCCTATTCCTTTTTTACTCGTCGTACTCCGTTTCTAAACAGTATAACACATTTATTGGCCTGACATTCTTGAAATTCACAACGGAAACGGCTTGGTTTCCGTGTGATGAAACACTTGAACTGGTATGTGAGAAATTCCCAACACTATGTTATTTCTATCAATCGGAAGAGTCGGGTCTGGCGGAGTACTGGACAAATGACCAAGAGAGTAAATACTTTCCCGAAAAGTACATTGCAGACCTATGTACTCCAGACGACAAATGGTACAAGGAATATTTTGTCAACCAGACAGAAGTATTCAAGTGGTTTGAGGTGATAAGCGGTCAGTCTGTCGAATCAATAACAGAAATTCTTGCTATTGCCGAACAACGGAAAGATGAAAACGACAATTCTTTCTGTAACATCTATGAATATGCCGCAGGCTAAGACTAATCCGATGCAGAAAACGAAATGACGGTATGCTGACAGCGTGCAGCGAACTATCATTATCCGATAAGCTTCTCTGATTTCATGCAGATTGGAGACTTTGTCGCCTTCAGTCCTTTTATACAGTCTCAGAGTGCTTCTCCAGTCTTTTATAGATATTCTTTATATCGCACATCGGCAGTTCTTATCTGAGAGATTTTGTATGCAAAGATACAGCTTTAGAATGGTCGTCAAGTAACGCTGCGCTAACAGTTCCCGGATACTTGTGGCAGCCTTCCGCATATCGAAGATTTGGGTATTCCACTTCATTCCATTCACTGTTTACTTGCCTTATCCATCCTTTCCTTGCTGTCAATTTCGCATAAAAATCATTCCTGACAAGAAGCCGAAAGAGCTTCAAGTAAAGGGAATAAAGTTTAATCATTTAAATTTCAAAATTATGCACAGCCGAATTTTTCAGATTTCTAAAATGTGGATAGAAAAAGAAAACTATCTGAATGAAGACACTCTCCATCAAGGAGATGGCAGTTTCTATGACTATTGTGCGGAGATAGATGACGAAGAACGTAAGGAGGATATTCGTTATTTGGTCAATACTGCTCTACCAAAAGATATGTTCGAACTTGTAGGTGATGACACCATACGCTACATTGGTGGTGTGGAACAATGGAAAGAGAACTTTGTGACTAACATCCGTAAGAAAGCTGAAGCTATTACGACGGAAAATATGTTGGAGTTTGTAGGCCCTGTTTATCAACTTGAAAAGGCATTGGAAAATCCATTGGATATTGCGTATCATTTCTATTTGGACGGAGAGGGATACCAGTCATTTGCCGAAAAATCTTTTGCATTTATGGAGTTTGTCTGTACGCTTGAACCGGGAACGATACTCTATATCGGAGGAGTCATCGACTATCACTTCTGATACTCCATATAATTTTTTTAAAGCCACCCGCAACTCAAGCGGGTGGTTATCATCTTCCTATATAACAGTCCGGTTACTTTTATAGACCATGTTCTGCCGAACCTCTGTTACCAATTCACAGCCTCTTTTACCGATTCTATATTACCTGTTCTAATTGTATTACATTCTCACAGTCCCGACATGCACCATTGTTTGTTTCGTGCGCAAAGGTACGGTGGCAAACGATGTTCAAGTACCGCTGTTGCTACCTGAAATGAAATTTGACGTAACCTTCCGCAATCACAGATTCCGGTATTCATAAAATTTCATTCCGGTTACTTGCTCATAGTTCTTGCATCCACCGTTGAAAATGCACATGAAACAACCTCTTGGGTAAAGTCGGAAGGCTTCAAGAAGAGGGAAATAAAAAACAACTTAAAAAAATAAATGCAATGAGAACTAAAACACTCTACAGATGCGATGCACAGAAAATAGACATCAGTCGTTTCCCTAACTTTCACATAACAGGAAGTATAACCGGAATGAAGAAACTCTATTATGGCAAGAATGCTCTATTGGTACGTTGCGGAAGCTGGATTTACAACGTGTCAAGTGAACCCGAAGTTTATTATAATATAGCACATTAGTAGTATGAAAAAAGGTTATAAAAAAGATTTTCAGAGTTGGAAAGGTATAGTAACTCTAAAATTACTTTGCTGCAATATAGCAGCAGGTCGTTTTGATTGGAAGAAATATTGTACGCCACAGCCTTATTGTGGTCAGGAGATTTGCGTTATACCGCTACATTGTTCTTATGGACAGATAGGCTACACTGTGTATTTCCCTTATTCTGATATGCCGGAAGTGGAATACGATTGGGAAATGAACAAATTAACTATTGACAAAGAGAATTGGGAGAATTATTTACAGAATTAATATTAAAAATATGGCACAGAATTTTTATACCAAATGGCAGAACGCAATCCTTGCAGATGCAGGAGTCTATGTTTCAAAAAAATACCGCAGTTTCCAAACGGCCTTAGTACGTGAGATTTCCAAGTACGCAACAGCCGTTGGCGCAAAAGTAACATTCAACTTAAAGGGGCATTATAATACCTCTTGTTTCATAGAACGTAACGGTAAATTCGTTTACATCAGTCACTCTTCCGGTTTGTCCCGAATGGGTAGCGGTGTAAAAATAGAACTCGATTCTTTCTTAATCCGGACAGCCCAACACGCGAAAGATTACAGAGGGGGACATAATCAGTATTGCGATATAACAAATTTACAGTCTATGATAGATAATTTGTTAGAGTAATAAAATAAATTCAAGAAAAGGTACGGAGCAAACAGCTCCGCATCTTTTTCCGTTTTATCGGCGCATTCCGCCGCTGTACTCTGCTTCTTGTAGCTCTTCCCGGTATTCCTCCATATTATTCAGCTTTTCGTTCACGGTTTGCAGGTTGGCATCCAACGAAGCATTATGGTCGTATGGGAAACGATGTTGTGCGACAAGTCCCGCATTAGTAACCGGCCCGATATCTATCATGTCGGATTCTTTATTATAGCTGACATACAGCACATCACCATTCGGCATTTCAAATGCAGGAATCTTTTGTTGTGTCATGATAGCGAATTGTTCCGCAGCCATCTCCTTGGCTACCCCTTTTAATGTATCTCCAGCATGTTCGATACCATAACGCCTGATATGGTCGCGTACTTCCTTTTCCGTGAATTTCAGCATCACTTCATAAGTTCCCCCGACACTCCCATTGTACACCACAGCAAAATCCTTGTCCTCAATCAAAAGATTGTCTCCTCGGTTCTGTATGGGAGAAGAATAAGTATATTCTTCGTTAATGCCGTTACCGTCATAATACTCCTTGGCGAGAGTCAGCAGTCCTTCGTAGTCCCCCTTATCCTTGAATGCGTCCAACCGCATCGTGTCATCGGTAAGCTGAAGATAGGCCACGGAAGAATAATACACTTTTTCTTTCGGTGCTACTGTTTGCTCTTCATCAATGTTCTGCTCCAATTCCAGTGCAATCTTATCCACCTTTTGGGTAATCAGAGAAGCCGCTCTTTTCACATCCAACAGAGTTGTCTTGATGAATTGTGGCGATTCCTTCAATTCGTCGAGCCATCCTTTGAGGTAGGCACAACTGTCCTCTTTTATATGTTTCGTCATGCCGTAACGTTGGGCAACCAATGCGCTGCCTAACTCGGCTACCAATTCTTCGCGCGCATACTCTGCCGAGCCGAAAGTTGTCGGCTTGATACGGTCGAGAACTCCTTCCGCACCGGTCGAGTGTGTCATCTCATGGAATAGTGTTCCATAGAACGCCTCTCCAGATTTGAACTGTTCCTTTTCCGGCACAACGATTTCATTTCTCGATATAGAGTAGTAAGCGTTATCCTGATGCTGTGGTTTGATCGGACAAATCCACAGATTGTCCTTTATCAGCGCATCGACGGGAGCGAAGCTGAAATACTCTCCGTTCTCAATCTTCGGTAGCGAATACTCCTTTTCGAGTTTTTGCCACAGCTCCGGTCTTGCCTCCTGCAAGTTGGTCTGTGCCACGTTAAAGACTCGGAATACCTGCATCTTAGGATAAACATTGTATTCCTTCTTCTCGTTATCAGATAGTTTTTTGTAGTCATCATACTTAATCTTCTCACCAGAATCCTTGTGTATGCAGGTGAATGTAGTCAGCATGATTGGGAATGATTTCTCTCCACGAAGTACAGAAACACGAGGTTTCTCCTGATTGTCCTTATCGGATTTGTTGAGCCGTTGTACACACTCAAAAGTGCAGAAGCGCGGAATCTTGTAACCTTCCTTTTCACAATGTATAAGCAACATAATGGCATTCATGCCATTATACTCGCGTCCGGAAAGATTGCAGGGCCATTGTAACGCTTCTTCTGTGAACCATGGCTTTCTCCAATCCTTACGGATACTCTCGATTTTCTCAATCATCATTTCAGCGAAGAGGTCTAATGCTTTATCTTCGCTGTTCGGCCCGTCCGTGTGCTGTTTTTTATATCCGGCCATATCCTTTACTGATTGGAATTAGACGAATCTGCTACATACTGTACAAGTTCTTCCACCTTGCATGAAACATTCAGCTTTCCGTTATATGCCGAAAGGGATATTTCACCTTTGGCATCCACTCGCACGCCCGGCTGTAACCATGCTTCGCGTTCTTTGCCAAAACAGAAAAAACGTACCCATTGGTATTCAAAGCCATCCTCTACTTTCTCCGTACTGAATGCCGAAAACATTGTGTAAGGCTGGTCTTTCTTATCCCTTTTTTCCTCGATATGCTGCCCGACCTTACCTCGAAATACTAATTCGCCCTTGACCGTATCTTTCGCATCTGCCGTAGCTGTACGAATTTCGTTAATAAAAAGATTGAAATAAAGTTTGTCACCACGGTGTTTGAGATACATTGTCCCCGAAACCTCGATGCGGGAACCATTTCGATATTTGGAAACCTCCTTTCCGGCAGTATCTTTGCTGACATCCACCTCAATAGGCATAGTCTTCCCGTCAGTGTCAGGGATCATTACTCGAAGAGGAAAAACCAGGAACGTTTTCCCTTCCTTATTGGTGCGTATCGACGCATCACGTCCGATAACGCCACATACCGTAACATTACATTTTATCATTTCTATTGTCTTTTAATGTGATACATAATCACCCGACAACTGTGTTGCCATGATTTGTTGTTGAACTGCTAAATCATTGCTCTTAATCGGGTGCTCGTATCATTGCCCAGATCAGCCATCCGGCAAGGAACAGTTGAACGCTCACGATAATGAGCGTTGCTACCCAGCCGAAGAGTTGGTAGCAGAGCAGGACATACAAGGCAAGGTAGGACAGTCCGAACAGACATCTGCATAGCTGTATCATCACGCATTTTACCATATCGCCACGCTTCTATCTTTTTAGGTTCTCTGTCTGTCCCTGCTGTTGGGACATCCCTTGTTCAAAATTCTGTGAAGCCGCTTCCGAGAGGATAACCGTATTCAGCATACCGGTTACACGTATCCTTTTGGCTTCTTCTGTGAGAGTATTGTTATTCAGTGTTGCCGACAGACGGCTTAACTCCGCAGTAGTCAACTCACGTGACATGCGCAGTTCTCCATTGTTCACTCGCAGAATAGCCTTTCCATTTTCACTGATTGCCAGTTCGCAGTTTTTCATGCCCGGTAATAATGATTTCAGATTGATGCGTCCACTATCCATTTGTTTGGATATGGCAGTCTTTTGCTCCTCCTCGTTCTTGTTGTCGATTTGTACGGCCAATAGCATAAGGGAACTAAAGGCTGTCATCGCCATCTCTACTATAGGGTCATTGCATCCTGACATTCCCACACCGCTATCCTCTGACGAAAGCAACTTCTTCATCCATCCGTCGGGCGAAAGGTTTTTGCCGGCGGCATTCTCTTCTGTTCCTTTATATCGGGTGAGCAGGCTGTTCCCGTTGTGCAACACTTCCAATTTGATATTACCTTTCTGTGCGATTTCAGTCAGATAAGCCGCAGGGTCGATGTCACGCTTTGTTCCGTCTGCATAGAAGTTTGTCACGCCGAAATGTAGATGTTCGCCCGTTGTACGTGTACCTGTGTTGCCCGATGTGCCGAGCTTCCCACCGGCTTGTACTACATCACCGACCTTTACAGTAACCTCCTTAAGGTGCATATAAGTACATTGTACCTTGCTGCCATCCGTTCTGGTATATTCCACAGTCAGCGATTTTCCACCGGGCGTGTTCTTATTCTGATTCACAGCCACCACCTTCCCGTTGTTCTCAGTAGCCAGTACCGCATCGCCATTGCAACGGATATCAATTCCCTTGTGCATCTGTTGTTTCGTGTTGTCCATCGGATCTTGCCGCATACCGAAAGGCGAGGTAACAAAAAGAAACTCTTCACGCTCTACCGGGAATGAGTACTTCGCACCATACTCTGAATTTTCAGACGTTCGGAGAGGATTATGTTCCGTACCGAACCGCTTACCCTGTGTCTCCATTTCCTGCATCACCAGTTTGTCATACTGCTGTAAGCCATTTTGCTCTATAATCCGTTGCAGACTCTCGGCATATTCTCCGCCTGTGGCATAACCGGCCTGTTCGATATTTTGTGTCCAACCCTTGTAATCGTCGGGCGAAAGTGCAAAACATTGGGCATAGCGGCTGTTTTCTTTTAAAAAACGGGAGTGGTGTTCGTATGAATCACCCACACTGTCATAACTGCAAAACTTCTCATTCGGCTTATCGTCAGTATATATACCATACCTTCCTCCTTCGGCAATCCATGCAGGCGTAGCCTTGATGCCAAAATGATTGTTCTCGTTTTGCGCCAAACGGCTTTGCCCGTTGGAACTTTCCAGTATGCCTTGTGCCAACGTCACGGATGCGGGGATTCCGTACCGGCGCATCTGCTCCATAGCATACTCTGCATATTTCATTGCGTATTGTTGGTTCTTGCTCATTTCCTTACTCCTTATCTATGAAAACCTCTGTGTGTTTCTTGTTCCTCCATGTCACTTATAGCAACCCGTGCCCCGGCACGGACGAGCTTAGACAGATAGTTGTCGAGCTGCTCCGTTGAAAATTCCGTTGAAGCCGTAATGTCCCCTTCCGGATACTCTTTTAGGGTTATGCCCAATATCTTTGCACCCTGTACCGCATCTTCGTTATAGAGCCGATAACCATCTTTCGTGCGAAGCAGTTGCAAGGCATCGGGATGATTCGCTTTAAGTTTGTCCCACAACTGCCGTTCCGGTGAAATACCCTTGTTGTCTGATTCCGTCCGTTCCTGCGCTACCGTTTCTATCGGCCACAACTCTGCTTCTTTCTGTTGTTTCTCTCCGGTGTGTGCCTCCTGCGATTGTCCTTTTTGTAGTACGTCTGCGAATAAGGTAGCTGCCAAATGACGTTTGTAGCTGTCACGCTCTTCCGCTATCCACATCCGCTGCCACTGTTGCGGAGTGACACTTCGGGCAGGCTGTTTCTGCCCATCAATAGTTGCGACGCATTGTATGCCGTCTTGTTTGGTTTTGAAAACCGAAACACGCTGGATACGGTTCAAGTCTATTTCCGGCATTTCGCTGCTGAACAAATCCACCTTCAGGTCAGGTTTGACCTCGGCCAGCGCATAATACTTGTGCGCCAGTTCCATCCGAACCTTACCGATGTTATCCATTGCTTGCTTGAGTGTTGAAAAGAAGCGGTTTATATCTTCTTTATCAGGATAGATGCTATATCCGCTCTTATTTTCGGGTTTGATATAAAGTGCCCATCGTTTCTTATCATCTTGAATCATCTCTACGTGGTCAAATCCGATCTCATTCGCCTGTTTGACCGCTGACGCCACGTCCAGTGTGGAGAGCTTCTCCATTGCCCAATTCTTCAGCCGGGCCAGCATAATTATCTTCTCGGCAAAATAACTGTCATCGGGTCGATAACCTAATGCACCATCCGTATTGTAGAAGCGTACCTGCTCGATTCCATCTTTCTGCAACGCTCGCATGATACGTCCCTTGTTCATTCCCGGTATCTCGTTATCTGCCTCTGTAGAAGCCCCTGCTGGAAGAATTACATCTGCGGTTTTTGCCTGTGGGTCAATAACAAGCACAATTTTTTTCGTTTCTTTATCCGGATGCTGCCGAATCTCGTTCGACACAAAATAATGTTTGGGCATTTGCTCCTGCATGGTTGAAGTGTCTCGCCGGTTGCGCATGGTGGCGTATTCGATTTTCTCGCCCCGTTCCGCTTTATTGATTACTTCGATGGCATTGTTTACGTCACTTTCGAGAGCGTCCATCAAGTTCGGGTTCTCTTTTAGCTCCCGGCACCAGTATTCCACTGTCTTCAGACTTTCTTCAGACAACCGTGCTGGCAACCCCAGTTCCAACATTTTAATCCCTGAAGCCAGTTCCACTACCAACCGTTCCTGTCTGACAGCATCCTCCGAAGGAGCCACACCGTTCTTCATCACCATACCTTCACGCGCTAATCGTTGTTGGTGTCCGGTAGCACTCACGATTTGCCGCAAGGCTTCCTGTATATAGTCGTGATAATGTCTGAACTCTCTTTGTCGCGGCATATAGACCGCATCCTTATCTGTTTCGTAGTGGGGTACACCGCTTCCATCCAAACGAACAGGCACAAGGTTGTCTCGCATCCTCAGTAGGAAGTCGTTGAATTGAATATGCAACCGTCGGTTGTCAGCTTCCGTATATCCTCTTTCCACTGCACTTCCATACCGCCGCAACGTCGTTTCGTATCGCTCCTTATCCACGTAGGGTAGTGTCGTCTGGTCAATGTTGAACAAAGTGCGAATTTCACGGTTATGTACACCTTTATATAATTTTTGTTCCTCTTCATACAGTTTCATGTAGTCATCACGACTGATAACCTGTTCTGGATTATTGCGGTGAACGTACTTGTTCCAATTATAAAACAAAAATGGAACGCCTTGCTCATTCTCACGCACCGAGGCTCCTTGTGCCTTGGCATCGCTGAATAGCGTGAACTGGTTGGTTTTGCATCCATTTTTATCAGAATGCAGCGTCATGAATAGTGCATTGAATGCGCTGACAGAAACACCCTTTGGATAGAAGCGCGGGTATCCCTTTCCTGATGCGTTGAGCCAGTGTCCACCGGCATTCGAGGCTTCACTCAAAGCCGTAGAAAGCAAGGTGATTTGTTTTTCCTCGGCTTTCTTTTCGATTTGCGATTTTTCTTTCATCGTTTATTTGATTATAGGATTATTGAATACCCCGTGGGCGCACGATGGTTTCCAGTTTTCCGTCCTCATAATTCCGTGCGGCAGCCTGGCGAAGCTGGTCGTTCTTGGCAAGGACAGCATTTGCCAGCGTGTTCAAAGGCAATGCCCCGGTACGGTAGGCTTCTGCTACAATCGGTGACAACTGGATGGTACACGGTACTCGGTCTATCGTGGCAATCAACGTACTATCTTGCAATACAGGGTTTACTATACGTGGGTTCAGAGTTTCATTTGTATAGCGTCGGTACTGCACATTGTTCTCATTTGTTACGTTCAGTTTTCCCTCTGTTCGTTCTTTCAAGGCTTCGTGTCCTGCCTTATTCAACAAGTTCATACCTCCCAGGCCTATCAGGAGCATTTTCAGCAACGGGTTACGCACAAACATACCCGCCACAATGCTCGCTATCGGTAACATATTGTCTTCCAAATGCAATGATTCTGTCTTGCCTGTGAATATTCCCAGTAGAACATCAGGGAGCATGGCCATTACATAACCGAGATTGCCTGTGATATTACCTATGCCATCCAGTCCCAGCATACCAAGCAGTCCGCCCCAACCGTTTCCCTGTGCTACTTGCGCACTTTGTATCGTTTGTACATGTTGTTCCGCATCATTGGCAGGAACAACAGTTTCATGCTTCTCTTCTTTCATAATTTCATCCTGTTCTGTCCTGACCATTTTCGCTTTGTCACATTGTTCCAAAGACTGCAAGTAGGCTTCTTCCTGTCCGGGAGCAACAACAATCGGCACATCCTTGTACCGTTCCTCATATTTCTGTTCTTCCTTGCTCTGTACATTCGGCCACAATAAACCGCTATTCTGGTTTTGTGTCCATTCCATGAAGCCAAAGTCCATGACAGGGATTTTCTTTTTCAGTTGCTTGTTGTCTGTACCAATCGCCGTGTTCTCTTTGATTTGTATTTGGGCTGCCTCTTTGCGAAAATCGTCGAATACGTTTCTGTCTCTGCCGAACACTCCTTTACTGATGCACTGTTCTACTGAAAGGGTATCAGGCTTCTTGCCTTCAAAATGATTGGTGATGGCTGCAATAGCCACATCTGCACCGGTAAACTTTGCCAGTGTCGTCCATGAACCAGTACCACCCATCATCAGGGTATCTGCGGCTGTGCCCAACATCCATCCCGTACCTTTTTCCCATCTGTTCGGGCGGTAAGCTGCTTCGCCTCGTGCCTCTATTTCATCGGTCAGCGGTGAACGGCTTAACGTCTGCGATAATCCCAGCAGACTCGATTCGGCAGCCTTTCGGATGATGTAGTCAGCGGAAGACTTGGGCATACGTTCTTTCACCAACCGGTCAATCATCAGTTCCTCTATTCGGTGGTCCATATAGGCATAGGCGAGGTCACAACCGAGCTGTTCTGACAACTCATTGTAACGTGCCCTTCCGATTTCCTGCACGACGGTATCCCGCCACTGCCCGGCCATATACGCAAGGTCTTGCTGCATTTCCTCGGAACCGGTAATCTCCGTCTTGCACATCTCGATATAGTCCTCTGTTGTTTTGGAGTTCCATTCGCCTGTGACCTTGAGTGCTTGATAGGGGTCGCTCATTGGTTGTGCCGAAGATGCCATCATACTGAGAATACCACCTAAAGAGGTGGAATATTCTTTCATTTCCTCTCCCTGATTCCGTATGAGGTCAGTCCGCGTTTTTGACATGATGGGTGCGATATGGCAGTTGAAATAGTCGTTCACGAGGCGTTCCATTTCTGCAAACCGTCCGCTATGCTTGATTCCGTCCATAGTGTATTATATGTTTATCCTATTCTATTCATTAATAATTGCTCTTTTGTCTGCTCGATGGCGTTGTGGTAAATTTCCATCTGTTTGGGATAAAACTCTTCCAGCCATACATCCTTCTCGATGTTGTCGTGAATGAAGCGTATCGCTTGTTCTCGCTCAATCTCCACCGATGCTTCGCCCTCTTCCCGGTTATTGAACCATGCTTTCGTCCACCAGCGCACACCGGCCCGGTCAGGATATACCGTGACTGCTCTCGGTATGTCAAAGCTCTGGATGTCTATGTCTAATTCTGCCAGTGGGTCAATGATACCACTATGGGTCAGGGCTTCGTCGTAGAGTTTTTTTTTACATCATCGCCCATCGTCGATAAGTACACGCCATGCCGTAGGGCAAGGTAATGCAGGAAGTCCGCAATGAGTAGGTTCTGCACCTTACAAGCAAGCGGCATTGCTTTATGTCCCAGTCCGAGTGGGTTGGATATACTTGGCATATTTTCATAGAAATATTCTTTGACTGCTCCCATTGTAAAGACATGGCGGAGTGACTGCTCCGTATGTGGAGGAAGTCGGTATGCACCACGCTGTAAGTCTTCCATGTAGTAGGGCAGGAAACGTAGCATCAATTCCTCTATTTCCTGTCTGTCCTGCTCGTAATCGGTGGTCAGTGCCATCTCCATGTTGGGAGATGTTGCCGCTTCGCCTCCATCAGCATGACACAATGCTTGGATATTCCCATACAGCATGGTTAGAAATTCCAGCGGATTCAGTTCCTCACCCTTGAAGCGTATCCCGATATGCAGCTTGTCACCGCTTAAAGCTACAGTCTGTCCGGCCTTGACACGCTGTCCGAACTGGGCGAAGACATTTGACAAATGCCCATAGGTCACTTCATACTCCCCATAGCGTATAGTTTGGCAGATGCCGAGTATAGGGTCATTGCCTATACCTGACACGATACCGCTGGCGACAGCCGCCAGTGTGTAACACCGTACATCGAAGTCGATGCCATGATGAAAATATGTTTTGCCCGTTGTCGGATCGGTTTGTTCGCCATAGCCGAGCGATAGTTTCACATCCTTGCCCTTCCGTTCTTCAAAAGGCATACAGTATCCACTTTCGGATTGCAGGATCATTTCTTCTGTATATTTCATTATGTGATTATATTTGATTCTTATTCTTATCTTTTCATCCCCCCGCTATTCGTCTGTTCTTCAACGGGAAGAGCGGGTGTCTGTATTCGTTGTATGCTTCTCGTATCAGGTGTGCGGAAAATACCGGCATTGTTACCGATAAGCATCATGCCGAGAAATGCACCGGCAATCTTGCCCAGCCAGCCGAAGCGTCCGAATATAAGAAATGCTGCTGCGACCAGTCCCGCTATACTCAATCCCGACACGTTACCCTGTCCGAGATTACGGAAAAAGTTACCGAACATATCGGAAACTCCGCCATTGGAGACTTGCCGTAGAAAATTCGATACTCCACCCAGTTTTGAGTCTATGCCGGCTACCGTACCGCTGACGGAACCGACTGCTTCTCCGGCTTTGCTTGTCAGTTCTCGCACACCGTCCGCTGCATCTGCAAGGGTATCCGTAGCCGATTTCCCTATGACCGCATCGCTTACGATATGTACCACGCTCTTATCTGTGGTTAGTTTCTCCCAACCCACATAACCGACTGCACCGCCGATGGCTGCGGTCTTGACGGCTTGTCCTGTGCCTCGTAAGGTTTGTGAAGGATGCAGTGCAGCATGTCCCATACTTCTTCCGGTAGCTTTTGCTGCTTTGCCGCCATATTTTAATATTGAATCCCAAATTCCCATATCATTACATTTTTAAGGTCTTACATTCTTTCCAATCTGTCGCCAACGTCGCTTGGCTGCGTCCACGATACTACGTTTATCAGCTTCGGGACGTGCACCCTCGTCGATTTCCCGCCAAATGTCGCCCATTGTCGTGTACTTTACCGCTTTGGTCAGTCGTTGCAGCTTTGTGTTCATAGTTTTGAGCTTTGGACGGATGCCAAAGACAATTTCCATACGCTCTTTTTCCGTCATCTTGTTCTCCGAAAGGCACGCTGTGCGTATATCGTTCACTATTTCCACGCTGTTCATCATCAGTTCCCTATAAATCTTGTTGCGCTGTGTGGATAGGGCTACGGCAAGCGTATTGGCTGGACTTCGCTTCAATTGTTTGGTGAAGTCGCCCATATTGTCTGTCAGCCTCGATACCTCATAATAGAACCCATAAGTTTGCGCCGCATAGCAGACTATTGACCGGAAAGAGTTTAGATAGTTATTAAACTCTCGTTGCAGGTCTGTTGTCGCCTGCACTTCTTCTTTTGTCCAAATATGTCCGGTGGTCTGCATCAGCATGACCTTTTCCTGATTCTTCAGCTCCTTCTCTGCCTTTTCGGTATATACTGCAATCATTCCGGCCAGTACAGGGTCATTCTGCGCTTGTACCTCACCGATACCGGTAAGACACAGCAGTAATATACTTATCCAAATTGTCCATTTCATAACTGATATATTTTATCGGACGAGAGCTGCCGCCCTGTGCCAATGGGACAGAGCCATACGAGCTGCCTCACCGTTGTCACGGTCAAGCATTCCTGCCGTTACGTTGTTCCACACATCATTGAAAGTATAGTACCGTATGCTCAAATAGAGCAGATGTAACTTCCGGCTAAAATCCGATAGTTGGTCGTTCAACGCCCATAGCGTCTTGCTGCGTTCTGCCCCCGTAAGCATGTTTTCGTTGCTACCTTTGGCCACAGCGTCATTCAGCAATGTAAAAACAGAGACAAGTTCCGTTGCTGTTTCTATATAGAGGTTGTTCATGTTCATACTGGCCACAATGCCCTGCGGATTGTTTTGGATGGCCTTGCCTAATTTCCCCAGCGTGAGGAAAATCCGCACACCGTCATTGTAGAGATGCGTACAGGCTTTCAGTGATGAAGCGTAACCGCTTGCTGTCTTGAGGTAACTGTTGTACTGCTTCTCCCACTTGTGGATTTGGTTGAACTCGGTAGCGATGCTGTTTTGGAGCAAGGCTGTTTGTGTCTGTCCCTTTATTTGTTTTTCAATCTGCCCGTTTATCAGTTCGTTACCTTCGGCCAATGCAGTCCATTCCAACGGATTGGAAGCCGCAATTTGGGCTTCTGCCACCTGTGGAAGCAGGCATACCAGCGAGGCAACCAGCCCCAGACTAATGATTCGTGATTTCATATATTCCCTTTTTTCGTTTGTTAGTTTCTACCCGTTCACGGATAATTGACACGAGGTCGTCCCTATGGAAGATACCGATCAGGTCAAGACGGGGCGTGTTTCTGTCCATTGAAAGGATACGTACGGTTTTCAGCCCACAAAATTGTTGCAGCAGGCTTTGGTGCTCTTGAAAATCCACGATACGATATAGCTCCATATAATCCACTTTGCGACGGATAATACCGTATTCACTGACAAGTTGTTCCGTGCCGATGCAATAACGGATTCGCCGCAGGTAGAGATAACGGTAGAGTAACAGTAACGAGAGTATCAAGGCAATTACTGTGGCAATAGCTGTCAATGGCAGCCCTTCCATGCCTCCGTACACCCATACAGTGCCGCACAGCACGAGAGTGGGCAGCTCGTTGATGACAAATTGCCCGGTATGTGGATGGATGACAATGGTTTTGTGACAAGTTCTCTGCATAGGTTTTATGGATTATCGGTGAAAACGGGAATGAAAGTCTTCTCTCATTCCGGAAAGAGAATTGGTTATATCCACTTCCAACCGGGCAAGTTCTTCCCGTATCTTGTACATTTCCTGAAAACCCTTATCTGACATTCCCTGGTCATTGGTTTCAAAGGAGAATATTACTCTGTCCGCACGTTCAAGACGCTTTCGCACAGCCTCATGGTCTGCTTCGTCGTATAATCCGTTTCGGATATGTTCCGGATTGACTTCGGGCAAATCGGACAAGGCATGATTCAGCGTGGCTTTACCGCTGATCTCCCAATCGTCAAGGTTGTCCTTCTCTGGTTTTATCCGTTTGCCGAGTAGCTGGTCGTTCCAATCCTTATAACCCTCTGCGGCAGATTCATACAAGATGCATCCTGTAGCTTCCGGACCGGAAATGGAAGCATCAATCGCTTTTTCGATGGCTTCCAGATTGCTTCTCATTTTCTCTAATTCTTCCTCACTGGCAGAACCTTCGTCACGAGCCATGTCGTACTCATCCATACAAACCATTCTCATTTCCTGTAGATAGCCGTCACCAATTCCCATGTCGTCACGCTCCCCATTCTTCAAATTTTGTTTTGCATCATTTATACCCAGAATGGCTGTAATCTTTTCAAAATTGAATGGTTCAAGTTCTATTTCATACTGTGAATAGTCTTCGCTGTTGTTCTGTACAATCAGTCTGCCGGTTTGTGACAGACAGGTGGAGAAGTTCCAGCCTGCATGAGTGAGAGCAAAGTGGATAGCATAGACTTGTCCGGCACGGTCATGATCGAAGCAAAGATGATGTGAGGCATGGGGAGTTGCTTTTATCGCTCCTATGAATTGCTGCTGGCTCGGTGCCCCTCCGGTAGAGATGAATACCGCCTTTCGCAGATCCTTGTTCTGTGCCTGATGAAGTTGGTAATATGCCATCGCATCATAAGCACTTTCGAACCAATAGATATGTTTGGCGGAGGTGAGAGAAGTGCGGGCAGGGCTGGCAATCCACAGTCCCTCGCTTGAATTGCTCCCTGCGGCTTTGCCTTTGTAGCTGCCGCTCCCGTCCATACGGGCACGTCCTCGTTCTTCAAGTCCCACAATCGCTCCGTCGCCTTTGGGCAGGGTTAGTGGAAAGGACAGGTTCGTGTAGGTCGCACCGTCCTCCCGATGTTTCGTAGCCAGATAAAAATGCCGATGGAAGGCATATTGTGTATAAAGGTCGATACCTCGGCTTTTAAAATAAGGATAAAATTTTTTCTGCGTTTCCCGATTCTGCGGATTGAACTTATGAATGTCGTAATCCGCTATGTCAAATGGCTTTACATCTCGTTTAGGGTTCACTATTCGGGTTTTCCGTTCAGTGACAGGAATGTTCAGTAATCTGTTACAGACAAGATTCACCAGTCTGTCCGGAGACATACCCGCATGGTACTCCGTGAAAAAGTGCGGATGCTCCTTGATGAAGGAAATGATGTTATAAACTTTCTGTTGTTGTGCGTGGAAACAGCATTTTCCTTGTTGTGTCACAATAAATTTGTCACCACGGATACGTCTGCCGTCGCTGTCCAAACGAACATACGAGGGATAGCGCAGACCGTCACGACGGTTCAGGTGATACCCTGCGTCAATCAATACGTCCTGGATGTTTAGTCGTTGCAGAAAGTCATCGTATGTAAGGTCTCCGTCTCTCATAGGTTTACCTCCCTCTTCTCATTTCATTAATATCTTGATTCATCTGTGCCTCGAAATTACGGATGGCCACATCTCTCGGTGTATCTACACCGGGCTTGAAGTATGGATGTGGCGGTCCGCTGAAACGTTCGCCATAGAACTCCGGAGAGTGGTGGTGATGGAAGCCATGTGCGACTTCCGATGCCACCACAGCACCGGCGGTAAGGGCAGCGAATATCTTCACGCCAAGCCCCTTGTTCGCTTCAGGACGTGTCTTCATATCCACCTCGTTGAAAATCTTCGAAAAAAGTTTCATCCGGTGGTAATCATCCACAGCAAGAAACTTGTCGTAGTCTTTCTGGCTGATTTCGTGGCTGATGACCTGTCCGTCAATAACAGCGGACATCTTGTATTTACCCTCCGTCTGTGCCGGTTGCACGGCAATGTCACTGACCTCTACTTCCCGGCCATGTTTCTCCTCACGATACCAGCCTTTGCTTTCGTTGAGTAGTTGCAGGTCACGACCGTCCACGGCTGCACCGATACTGCCCTGTATGTATTCCTGCCGCATCGGAGTTTCTTGCTGCATGAATAATTCTTGTTCCTGCCGCTGCCGTTCTTCCAGTTCATGCCGCACTTCGGGATGCAGGCCGATACTGATGCGTTGTTCGCTGTTGAGCTGTTCCATCGTTACTTTATCGGCAAAGTCCGCTCCGATAATGCCGTTCAGCAGATCCAGCCGTTTCTCCACAGGTTGTTCCTCGATGGATGCGGTAGCCAGTTTTTTCACTTCTTCTTCCGTCAGGTCATAGACCATATCGGCATTGACACTTTCCGATTGTACGGTCAGTGTCCTCCGTTCCATATCCACGATAAGACCGTGCGAAGTAAGGCACTCCGACCATTTCTCGTTGGAAAAATAGACTGGTGAAGCAATCAACTCCTTGTATGCTTGTGCCGGTTCCTTGCTGCGCGGACGGCTGACAAGCGGTGTAATGACCTCCTGCAAGTTCTTCAATACATCTTGCTGTACAATGGGTTGCTCCTGTTGACCGCCTTTGTAGTAAAAGCCGTAGCCACCCGATTGCAGTTCGCCGGGCTTCATGCGCCCGTCTGGGCGTTCGGGTACGATGGATGGCCCCGGAAAGAAAAGCTGCCCACCAACTCTGCGTAGGTGGAAACCCCACTGTTCGCGTGGTGTCCAACCAAGGAATGGAGGGGGCATACCCAGTCGCCCCATGTGTCCGTACTCACCGATACCGATGCGGTAGCCATGTAGCCCCATCGCCACGCGACCGTTGGCATTGCGGGCATGGACGAAATTTTTCGGCATATAGAAGTCTTTTCCTATGATACTCGTGAGTATGTTGTAGGCTTTCTTGTTGGCCGTATTCGTTCCCCAGTCCGTCAGAGCCAACATCTGTCGTTCTGTTATAGGATAGACCAATAACGGTGAATCATGCCCTTGCACAATCAGCCGGTAGCCGCCTCCGTCAAATGCGACATGGGCTTGAAGTCCGTTACGCATCAGTAGATTGCGCATTTCGGGTTGCAAGTCCATCTGCCGAGGATTAGTATTTGTTCGTATCGTCATAGTCTGATGTTATGATGGTTACTTGTTATGCGTTGCCGTATTTCATAGCCGCTTCCAATTGTTCGTCTTTGAAACGGACAAACCCGGCGGCAGAATCTTCGCAGACCGTGAGTCCTTTTGCCTCACAGTAATGGGCGTACTCCTCCTGCCACTCGGCAGAAAAATGGTTGATGTAATCGAGCCAGCCGTATTCGCCGCTCTGCATCTTCTCGACGAGAATCTCTTCGGGATAATATATCTGTTGTGCCATACGCTTATATTAAATAGGTCTTATTTGTGAATACCTGCCGCTCGGTTACGCTCACCGCTTTTCTTCTGTTCGTTCCACAGTTCTTCGGTGTATTCCTCCTCTGGAACGTAGTCGAGATTGCCGTCATCATCCATCACCCAGCAACCGTAGCAACCGAAGGTGTACTTATCCCATTCACGCTTGGGTTGCTCTTTCCATTTCTGCGCGTCACCTGCGCAGAAACGGATGCCCGTCTTGTTGTGAAGGTCGATGCCTACCGTGACAGGTTCGCCATCCACTGCCACCGTCAGAGGCTCACCATGCTGCATTCCGTTAACTTCTACTGTACCTAAGTACATTACCTCTGCCAGCACTTTCAGGTTACGGGCGATGATGGGTGTCGGAACATACATCACCTGTTTTGTTTCCTCGTCGATTTGCACGAAAGCTTTACTGCGTCGTCCGTCCGCCATAGCCACGTCTGCAATGATGGATTTGCCGTCAAGCAACTGTTTTTGCTGCTCCTCGTTGTAGCATTCCAGTGGTGACGACTTCAGTGTGGGATAAAAAACCACATCCACCTCGCCGCTATCCATACGGATAAAGGCAAACCGACTGCGACTCTCGATTACTTCGCCATTCTCGTTAGTGACACGCATGGGCAGTACCGGCGAGTAGCCGCCTTTCCCGATTTCTTTCAGGATACACAGGGGCAAATCTTCAATCATTTCTTGGGTAAGCCCAAAGCGGGCCAATGTCGGATAAGGCAGTTCGTTGAACTCAAATTGTTCTTTTTTCATATTCTGAACGATGTTATAAAATTATACTCAGCAAATATAGAGCGATTTCTTATCTGATGACTAAAACATTTCTTTATAAGTGATTATAAAGTGGTATTTTTAATGTTTTGAATATGATTTTTCGCAAATAATCATATTCAAAATTGATTAAATAGTTATATTTGGAGAGAAAACAGTCGGCAATGGACAGACCATAAGAAGAGCGTGCTAACTTTGCTGCCATGAGAAAGATTTTATTATTGATGATGACGGGTGTCTCATTATGTATCACGCCAGCCAAAGCACAATTCAATACCGTTGCCGTTACCCCAACACGCTACAAGATGGAGGTATTGGATATGGGGTTAGACCAAGCGGAACCGGCATCCGAAAGCGAGATTTCCGTACAGGAAGTTTCAACAGGTATCCCGGTATCCGCAGATATGGATAAGAAAAAGTGGATGGATCGTTACTTGAGTGTAAGTTACCCGTTACGTTATATCAAGGTCACTTCGCCTTATGGCTACCGTAAGGACCCGTTTACGGGAAAGAGTAAATTTCATGGCGGACTGGACTTGCGCGCACGTGGCGACAAGGTGATGGCCATGATGGAGGGTGTGGTCGTGAAGGTCGGACAGGACAAGACTTCCGGCAAGTATGTAACCTTGCGGCATGGTAGGTACACCGTCAGTTATTGTCATCTCTCTAAAATTCTTATCGTCAAAGGGGCAATAGTTCATCCTCGTGATGTGGTTGGCATTACCGGCTCCACAGGACGCAGCACCGGCGAACACCTGCATATCACCTGCAAACTCAATGGCAGGAGTATCAGCCCCTCGCTTATACTCGATTATATCCAATCCATCCGGCAGGAGTGTATATCAGCATTGGCAGGTTTGTAAAAGAGAAGTGAAAAGGGCTGAAAACGTTCCGGTTACTTTGTCATCCGTTCAATAATATGGGCAATATGGTTGCCCCAGACGTGTATTTGTACAAGGAGCATCGAAGGCATGGAGAGCGTCTTGCCATAGAAGATAGCCGCCACTACTTTGCCACCGCACCGTTCTATCTCTTCCTTGTAATCCACCACGCTTTGCCCGGTTGTCAGCACATCATCTATGATGATAATCTCTTTCCCTTTGATTTTTCCGGTAATGAGGTAGTTTCGTTCGAGGATACGCTTCTCTCCACCTTTGGCCTCATGCAGGCTTTCTCGTGCATCGCAAATATCAACGTCGTACAGTCCTGAAGTTAAATCCTGTCGGTGCTTTCCGATGTACCAGTCGAGCCGTTTGAACCGTTGACCGTATTTTATCCAGTTGCTACACGGCATGAACATTATATGGTAAGGTCTCTTTTTCAGTTGCAAGGCATTCATACACGTTTTAAAGAACTCGATTCCGTGTATATCTCCTTGTTTGAACTGGTAGATGGAATGGCAGAAAGCCCTCTGTTCATCATTGAGCAGCGCATTGTATCGTGACGGATAGTAATATCCGTAAAAGGAGATTCGGATGCCTCGTAACTTGAACGGCTTATGGGGAGAATGGCCATCAAACCGTTCGGGATGCAAGAGACAGAACATACGGCAGGCTTCCCGATGACCGGCCATTACCGCCAGACGACAGTAACGTTCACGTTCCTCGCTCTTTTCGGTCAACCGTGCGGCGGCGAATGCCGCTTCTCCTGCTTTTCGTCGCCAGTAGCCGATAATATACCACAATGCCCCAATTGTGAAAAGCAGGAGTATGAACAATAGTCTTGCATTCATCGTATTTTTATTTGAATGAAGCAGCCCGTTTCAATCTGGTTATTTACAACATTACGGTGTATTTCGACATAATCGGATATGGGGGGTATGGCTTCATTACTTATATCAAATTCGTTTTCACTCACTTGCAAAGTTAGCAAAATCGTGGCACTAATCTAAAATAGCACCGATAATTTATAAGCCATATCACTTTTATATCATAAAGTCTTACCCATACAATTTCCTCTTTTAATTGTACATGCTCAACTTTTATAGAAGATGTTCGCCCTGACCGGTACACGGCAAATGGCATACAAGTCTGCTATATGCTGTGTACCAGTCTTTGGGATAAAGCAAGGACGATGGCATATTTGCCACAAGTGTCAATCAAGCCAATCTGTTGTCCTTGCAGCGACCTCTGCTATCTGTTCTTTTGTAACCGGCAATGCCGTCTGTTTGTTTTTATAGCTTCGCCCCACACCATCAGCGGAGCGTCACAGGACTTGTCCGCAAGAGACATTCACTCACCTTATGGCAGCAGAGCTGCTATGGGGTGAGTGAAAGACTCTTTACGGAAGCCAAACATGAAAAGACCGTACACCTCGGTCACAAACTGCCAAGGTTTACGCTTCGCCAGATTTGAGACTAAGTTGTATGGTCACTTCATCGGGAAGTTTGGACCGGCAAGCCACAGACGTTCCACTGCCCACCCATTCCTTTTATAAATCTTGCACCTATTCTACATGTCTATATGACAACCGCCTGTAGTAAGAAAGCATATTCTGTTTGTCGGTTAGCTCTGCTGTAGTCATATTTTCCGCAAAGTAAGCCGCCTTTTACCAAACATCAAATCGCCACTATCGCTGGAACGAAAAATCTTCCTCTGACACGTCAGAGCGTATTTCTTGTCCCCGTTTTGTCTTATCGGTATTCTTGGGCGGCAGTTGATGGCAGAAAATATCCCTCAGCAGGCTGAACAGCCTTCAAAAAGAGGGAAAAAGAAAAATTATCAGAGTTATGGCAAAGACGATAGACATAGAACTTCAAAAACAGTTGGACAAGCCACAGGCATGGTTCTGTAAGTATTTTCCTGCACGCATACGCAATGTGAGTGAGCGTGAGATAGCAGACCGCAAGTTAGTCTTTGATTTCAAGGATGGACGGGCATACGAAGAGGTTGCTCAACGCACGGCAGCCAACATGACCGAACGTTATGGAACATCATGTACTAACATTGTATTTTCTCCCGTACCGGCATCCACCGATAAGAAGAACGAGATACGTTACAAAGCATTCTGCCAAAGAGTATGCGAACTGACGGGAGCTATCAATGGTTATGACCATGTATCAGTGAGTGGTGAGAGGCTAACCATTCACGAAAACCGTAAGGCAGAGAAAGAAGTCCGTAAGGTAAACGTCATTGAGTTTGATTCGGCCTTTTTCAACGGCAGGTCTGTGGTAGTCTTTGATGATGTGATAACCAAAGGGCTAAGTTATGCTACCTATGCCAATCAGCTTGAAAGCCTTGGTGCTAATGTACTCGGAGGTATATTCCTCGCAAGAACCCATTACAAAGTGAAATAATATGACCCAGACAAAGTATGATAAGGCAGTGTCCGTTTGCTTCAGTGGACACCGCAATATTCCATTCCTATACAGGAAGCAACTGAAGCTGCAATTAAAGGCAGCGATAACCAAGGCATACGCTGGAGGTTATCGTCATTTTTACTGTGGTTGTGCCATGGGGTTTGATATGCTGGCGGCAGAAGTTGCTCTTGCGTTGCAGTCCGAATTGTCAGGTCTGCAAGTTATTGCCGTAGTACCGTATCGCGGACAATCCGAGCGGTGGAACGATGCGATGAAAGCCCGGTATGATACTATTCTCTGTAACTCGGATGATGTTATCATCCTGAGCGAACACTACTACCATGGCTGTTTGCTTCGACGCAACGACTATATGGTTTTTCAAAGTTCGTCTCTTATTGCCTGGTATGACGGCAAACCCAAGGGTGGTACGTTTTATACTTATCGTAAGGCTACAGCGAATGGACTAAAAGTTCTAAATCTCTATGGCAGCTCAATCGTATAACAGCCATCTTGTTTTCGCATATTCCGAGCCGTAGCGGTGACTCCTTTGCCATTCATGTAAAGGCTGTTTTGTCAGCCATAGCGTGATATGGCAAAGTACGCTATTAGTTCTGATGTATTGCCCGGCTTTACCTATGTGCCGGTTTAGTTGGTGTTGCTGTATTTTTATATCTTCGGAGGCTCCATCCTCCTTATATCTTTCTCTACCTTTTTTAGTATTCGGCTTAAAAAGTAATATACTTGCCTTACTTTTCGCCTATTTAGCATGTTTAAGGCACGTCTTTTTATAAATAAGTGCAGCAATTGGTTGCTGCACTTTTGCTATAATATCTATTTGTCATATTAGACCTTCCCGTACACCGTCCTCATTTTTCCGTCCACCAGCACCTTATTTGACCGCACAATCCAAGCTCTGCCGTCATTCAATCCGCATTCCAATGCCTTTTCGCCGCCGCCGATTAGTACCGGAACGGTTGTCACTGTGATTTCGTCCGCCAGCCCGTTATCCAAGAGTAAAGCCCCGATTTCCTCACCGTAAGCCACCACCATACCGTCGCCGTCTTCCTTCATCTGTCTCAGTTCTGCCACTGCATCTCCTTGGATGAACTTCACTCGTTCATTCTCCGTCAGGTCGATGCCGCCGTTCGTCACAACCAAAGTCTCTTTCGCCGTAATCGGCCAACCCAAATGGTTCATATAAATACGCAGGTAAGTTTCTTCGTCAATCAGCACACAACTGGAGGCATCCACAGCCGCATCAAAATGCTTGTCCGAAGGAGCCGGACAACCGTCGATGGACTGATACACGTGCAAGGAAATCTGTTTCATATTCAATGTGTTTTTAAGAATTATGTCCACCTTGCACCCTAAAGAACAGCATGAACCTACGCTATTCCGGAATAGAGGTACTGCCATACCTAAAAGGCAGATAAGCAAACCCTTGCTGTATAAACATACAGTATGAATATTTTGCTATACATCTTGTCTTTTTGATAAGTGTCAGTTTTCTATTCCAAGACGTTCAGTGAACGTATAATATGTATATCAATCTCCGCCTGTTTCCAAGCCGAGTATGAATCTTCCATGTCACGACAATGACCGTACCCGAAAGTACCGTCTGCTGTCTTCATTTTGACAAAGATAACGAAAAATTGGCGGATAAGCAAACAAAAAACATTGTTTTTCTGGTTGCCTGTTCCGAACTGCATTCTGCCTTATCAAAAAGACTTACTCATTCCCTATGATTTAATACAGTCGTCATTCTGCAATTATCAAGAGATGGGCCAATCCATCCGATTCCACCTCCCTTTATAGTTCACCTTTCTCCGATATAGTACGGGCAATCCGTTCCGGTTGTCCGTTACCCTGTTTTAACACCCCTGTTTTACAGTTTTATTCATCCCTTTCTATTTGATTGTCATTTATTATCGTTTTGCTGCTGCCGTGCGACCTCTCGTGGACTTATTTTCCCGCAAAGGTAATAGGCTGCTCCAATCTTGCCAATGCCGGCGTTCCGCCGCGAGTGAGCCGCAAAAATCTTCCTCTCCGTCTGTCGAGCGTATTTTCCCGCATCAGCCTTGTCAGATTGTTTCCGCCACCTTTTGGAGGCAGAAAAATAAATCCCAAAGGTCGCAAACAGGTTGAACAAAGGGAAATAGTAACAATAAAAACAAAAATAACATTATGAAAACAGAGATTAGGCAGAATGGCAAAGTGATACTATCGAGTACAGACGATATATCCATTCCGATGATTTTCAAAAACTTATGTGGTAAGAACTTTTCTGGAAACGACTATCAAAACTATCTCAAAACAGTTTGTCAGGATATTGGTGTTACGATGGGGGCGATTGAGTATTATGCCGACAACGTTTTGATTGAGAAAGCAACTATTCCTGAATTTTAAAAACTATATACAATGAAAAGGAAAGAGAAAGCAGCAGTAGATGAATTTGTCGCCCTTGTAGGAGGCAAGACATGGGAGCCTGTACGACATAAATGTATGGGTAAATGGAGTGGTATGACCGATTACGGTTTTGTCATAGACGGACGGATAACGCTCTTTGTTTCCAATAGTATGGCATACTTTAAGAAACGGATTCGTGAGTGGATTAAGTCGATACATACTTTTGAAGCGAAGAAAGATTGCTACCTTCGCTTGCTACGTGAACAAATTGAAAAGGACAACGACAAGGCAAAGGACGAAAAGTTAAATCCTGTCAGACTGATAGACATTGGCATCTTATCCCCCGAAAGCAATAGCCCGTTTGATTTTTTTACCCCTTATGTGTTAGTCGAAATAAACGGCAGGCGGTTCAAGCATCAAACAGCGGAGTTAAGTTGCGCTATTATGGTGGATAGTTTGGCAGGATACCTTGAAGAATGCAACTGCAAGGATATATACACGGCAAGGGCAGTGCGTACACCTGACTACATTTTTTGCGGTGTGCGGTTTGACTCCCGTGATAATATGTATAAGATTGGAAAGTAGAGATTAATGATGTCTGAAGAAGTTGTCACTTACAACGATAACTCCAGTCGTTTTAAAGGACGGCATCAGCATTTGACCTACTAAATACATAAGTTCCCAATTTACGATTGGAGACTTATGTATTTTTCTGTATGGAAAACTAATCAAATAATCGCTGACTTATCATCCAGTCATTAAGCACGTCCGGATCTACACGATTTGTAAGATTCACATTTTTACTCAAACAACCGATTTTCTCACCTCTTAAATAAATAACTGGTGGGGTTAATGTATTCGGATTGTATGGACTTAACGATGAACTGGGACTTCCATATATGGAATACCGATTCTTGAAAGATATACTTGAAAAGTGACTACCGTATATATTCTCGTTGTTGGATATGGAATCAGGAGTAGATGTGTTCAACGACAATCTGCCTAAATACAAACCGTCATTTGCCAATAGAAACGATTCTTTCCTTGAAATTCTGGTATCTAAACCTATTCTATCCATTCCCTATGATTTAACGCCATTATTTAATAATGCCATAACGTCTTTTAGTTGCATTATCGAACACCTCTGTCTCTCTTAGAAACTGCATTACCCGTTCCCTGTCTTCGGAAATCAGGCAACCTTTCAGTTTACCGTTCTTTTCCGTGATTTTTAATTTTGAAAGTTCGAATATATCGGAACAATCCAGCCAACTGTCATAGTCCAGAATATCACGATAGTTCCGAACCATCAAAGGATATTGGCAGTCCAGTAGCTCTTCCGACCTCTTGGAAGAATCTATTTCCGAATTTATCAGTAAGGCACCGATAGCGACACCTTCCGGAGTAAAGCCGATAATAACAATATATTTATTACGGTCTTTATATCCGTCTTTTAGTATCAGTCCGTCCTCTTCGTCCAAGGGGACATAAATAATGTCACCAATTTTGACTGATGACATCTCTACTTGCTCAGCTTTGGCCATTATAGCTTTCAGCTTTTCCAATGCACCGGTTTTGTCGTCCATTTGATTTAAGATAAAGCGTTCTTGACAATCTGCTTTTCTCGGATATAATCTACCATGTCCTTGGTAGCTTTTCCTGCCCGGGCTATATCTATAATGGTAATGAAGTTTTTTTGAGGATCATCCTGAATGCGTGTCATCGCTTCTTCCCATGCCGAGTCATGCGACAAATCGGACAAGTCATAAGGGTCTGTATCCTTATATTTAGCGATAGCAGCGTCAAGACAACGTTTGTTGGCACCTGATATATAGTCCATATCGGGTACGGCAGAAGTATATACCTTCTTGTCACGAACCTCTATGTCTGAAAGGAACTCGTCAAAATTCCCATCCAAGGGTTTGCCTTCTGCAATTTGCAGTGCCTTGTAGGTATAGGCTGGCACCGGGCCATGCTTCAATGCTCTGAAAGAGTCTTCGACAATCACTTTGCCATATTTGACAAGATGGTCCTGTTGGGCAAAATAAAGTATTTTAAATAACTTTATATAGTCCACTCCTTGAGTGAAACTCTGCATGATGTAGAGTACCACTGCTCTTATTTTAGCAATCTGTATAGCTGTTTTCATTTCAAAAAAATCTATGCGATTACAAAGATACAACTAATTTGCTGAATAATACGCTCATGATACAAAAAAAATAGTCCGTTGCATTTTTTTACGACATTTAATATAGTCGTCATTCTGAGAGTAATAGTCTGCAATTATCAAGAGATGGGCCAATCCACCCGATTCCACCTCCCTTTATAGTTCACCTTCCTCCGATTATAGTACGGGCAATCCGTTCCGATTGTCCGTTACCCTGTTTTAACACCCCTGTTTTACAGTTTTATTCATCCCTTTCTATTTGATTGTCATTTATTATCGTTTTGCTGCTGCCGTGCGACCTCTCGTGGACTTATTTTCCCGCAAAGGTAATAGGCTGCTCCAATCTTGCCAATGCCGGCGTTCCGCCGCGAGTGAGCCGCAAAAATCTTCCTCTCCGTCTGTCGAGCGTATTTTTCCGCATCAGCCTTGTCAGATTGTTTCCGCCACCTTTTGGAGGCAGAAAATAAATCCCAAAGGTCGCAAACAGGCCGAAAAAAGGGAAAAAAAGAAAGGTTAAATTATGAGTTACAACAAATTGAAATCATTGGTAGCGAACGTGGAAGCCATAGAAACGGCAATGAAAATCCAAGTTCAAGGCAGGCAGGCCACTGCGGAAGAAAAAGAAATTTTATCCCGATATTCTGGTTTCGGGGGTATCAAAGAAGTGTTGAATATAGGTACGGACAAGCCCATAGGTGGTGATATGCAAGAACCGATACAAAGATTGCAGGAGTTAATCAATGCTTACCCTCATTTCACAGAACCCATGCGACACAATGTCATAGAGGGTATCAAAGCATCTGTACTGACAGCATTTTACACTCCTAAATTCCTTGTTGATGCAGTGGTGCGGCAGATACACGCCACGTTCAGCGAAAACGGCCTCAAAATGCGTTCATTTCTCGAACCGAGTGCAGGTATAGGCGGTTTTCTGCCCATAGCCATGTCCGGCACGTATGACTATGCCATTGAGAAAGATCTCATTTCGGGGATGATACTTTCCCTGCTCCATGAGAACACGCTAACACGGACGGCTGCATTTGAAACCATTGGAGAACAAGGTTTTGAGCATACAACTTTCGATGTCATAGCCTCCAACATCCCGTTTGGCAATTTCCGGGTATTCGATGCGGAGCTGTGGAAGAAAGGCGGTATGTACGAACAGGCCACCAAGACCATACACAACTACTTTTTTGTCAAAGCGATGGAGTTGTTGAATGAGGGTGGATTATTGGCTTTCATCACATCGAGGGGCATAGCCGACACGCCCGGTAACAAGTTCGTGCGTGAATATCTTGTAAATCATGCAGACCTGATAAGTGCAATCCGTCTGCCCGATATGCTTTTCATGCAGACAAGCGGTATAGAGGTAGGCAGTGACCTGCTGATATTCCAAAAGCACACGCACAAGACGGTACTCTCACAACGGGAACAACTGTTTTTACAAGTAGGCAGGGAAAAGGCGGACGCCATAGGCACAATGACCGAATACGCCAACAAATTGTTTACCATGCCGAAAACTACCCTTGCAACAGGTAGCCGCATTGTACAGAACCAATACGGAAAATATGTGCGCAAATACCAATGGCAGGGAAATGAAAATGCCATGTCGCAATATCTCGCCGCACTGCTGAAACTCGACTTTGGTCGATATTTCCGCAAAAGTCTTTTCACAGGGAACGGACAGGGCAGCGAACATATGCAAATGTCCCTTTTCGGGAATGTAGCGATGAAACAAGTAGAAAAAGGTAAACGAGCCTACACGGATGGGGTGGAAGCATGGATGAAAGACGGCGCAATGGTACTGTTTGAGGGCCAGGTGGGTACTATCCAATATCGAAAATCAAGTCTTTATCAAGAGGTAGCCATTGATTTTGTGCCGGTGGACGAGGGTAAGGTCAATACAGATAGGGCGAAAGATTATTTTCCTATACGCAAAGCATACTTTGAACTGTCAATCAAAGAAAGGGAAGAACAAAAAGAGGATAACGGATTGCGTAGAGAGCTGAACGCCCGATACGATGCCTTTGTTGCCAAATGGGGCTGTTTCCACGAGAACGACAACAAGGAGTTTATCATGCTTGACAGCCTCGGTGTGGAAGTCTTTACAATAGAAATGCAGCTTGGAAAAGATTTAGTCAAGTCCGACATCATGCGTGAACCTGTGGCGTTCAAGAAGATAGACCCGAACAAACGGCTGACACCGATTGAAGCGTTGGCAAGCAGCTTGAATTTCTACGGCAAGGTTGATATGGACTACCTGATGCAGTCCACGGACAGTGCCGAGGAAGAAATCATCGGCGACCTCAAAGGTGAAATATTTTACAATCCCGCTATCGGGGAGTGGGAGCATAAAGGCAAGTTCCTTTCAGGCAATGTCATAGCCAAATGCAAGGAGATAGGTTCTTACTTGTCCGAACTCACGGACAGGGAAAAAGATTGGACGGAAACTGCTGTAAGGGCTTTGGCGGATGCGACACCCGAAGCGATACCCTACGAGGAACTCGATATTAACATGGGCGAGCGTTGGATTGACACAAAGTTATACGCCGATTTTGCAACTGAACTTTTCAAGGTAGAGACAAGTGTAATGTATTTCGATGTGAACGACACCTACATGGTACGTCTGCAAAGTTACTCTCCGGTGGCTTACAACACCTATTTCGTCCGCAACTATAACGGTGAGGATTTGTTTGTTCATGCCCTGCATGATACTGTACCCGAAATTACGAAAAAGATATACCGCAATGGTGATAAGGTGCGTGTGCCGGACGAGGAAGCCATACAAGAGGCAGCCACCAAGATACAGGAGATTAGAGACCGTTTCAACTGCTGGCTTGACAGGCAGCCGATAGAGGTTCGGGACGAGCTGGTAAGGGTATATAACGAGCGTTTCAACTGCTATGTTAGGCCGCACTATGACGGTTCGGCACAAACCTTTCCGCAGCTCTCTTTCGGGCAATTTCCATACGATAGCCTCTATCCCTCACAGAAAGATGCTATCTGGATGATTAAGCAGAACGGAGGCGGTATCTGTTGGCATGAGGTAGGCACAGGCAAGACGATGATAATGTGTGTTACCGCTTACGAAATGAAACGTCTCGGACTGGTACACAAGCCGCTTATTATCGGACTGAAAGCGAATGTGCACGAAATTGCTGATACGTTCCGCAAGGCATACCCTACGGCCAAAGTTCTCTATCCGGGCAAGGAAGATTTTACCCTTGCCAACAGGCAAGAGGTCTTTTCAAAAATCAAGAACAACAACTGGGACTGCATCATACTGACCCACGACCAGTTCGCCAAGATACCGCAGTCAGAAGAGACCATGATAGATATATTCACGGAAGAGCTTGCCGATGTGGAACGTAACCTTGAATTTTTGGAGCAGTCCACCATGCGTTACCGTAGCGGAAAGATGCAGGAGGGATTAGAAAAGCGCAAACAGAACCTTGGGGCTAAATTACAAGAACTGCGTATGAAAATCAATAATCGGAAAGACGATGCTGTGGACTTCCACACAATGGGAATAGACCATATTTTTGTAGATGAGTGCCATATTTTCAAGAACTTAATGTTTCAGACACGCCATAACCGTGTGGCAGGTATCGGCAACACCAAAGGCTCTCAAAGGGCAATGAACCTCTTGTTCGCCATTCGTGACATCCAACTTCGTACAGGTCGTGACCTTGGGGCTACGTTTCTGTCGGGTACGGTGGTCGTGAACGCCCTTACCGAACTATATGTGATGTTCAAGTATTTGCGTCCGCAGGAGCTTCAACGGCAACGGATTAGCTGTTTCGATGCGTGGGCAGCCATATTCACAAAGAAAACGGCAGATTATGAGTTGAATGTGACAGGCTCGGTGAAGCGCAAAGAGCGTTTCCGTACTTACATCAAAGTACCGGAGCTGGCAATGTTCCTGCGTGAGATTACGGATTACTGTACAGCCGACATGATAAATCTTGACGTGCCTGAGAAGAACGTGCGTTTCCTCTCTTATCCCCCGACAATCGAGCAGGAGGAAATGATAGGACGCTTGATTTCTTTTGCCGGTAGCGGCCAGTGGAAGGACTTGGGACTTGACGTTCCGCAACCCGACAATCTCGATAAGGCAAAAATGCTGGTTGCGACCAATGTAGCCCGAAAAATGGCTCTTGATATGCGCTTGTTGGGTTGCAAGTTCAAGGATGATGCCGATAACAAGGCTTCTATCTGTGCGAGGACAATCTATGACTACTATATACGCTCGAATGACAATCGGGGTACACAGTTCGTGTTCAGCGATCTTGGTACATACAAACCGAACGAATGGAACATATATGCCGACATCAAAGAAAAGTTGGTACAACTCGGTATTCCTGCTGATGAAATACAGTTTATCCAATGCGCCACTACCGAGAGGGCAAGAAAAAAGCTGTTTGAAGAAATGAACAACGGCAAGGTGCGAGTTCTTTTTGGAAGTACGACCATGTTAGGCACAGGTGTGAACGCCCAGCAAAGGGCTGTGGCAGTGCATCACCTTGAAATACCTTGGGTGCGACATGAAGTCGCATAGATAATTGTTGGAATGATACTTACGGGTATCA